>Ga0214923_10000023_pt1 | contig 194534 bp, 197 predicted proteins | sample LL1510_MetaG_FD_177993 | JGI IMG/M metagenome (GOLD analysis project Ga0214923, IMG submission 177993) | Freshwater microbial communities from Lake Lanier, Atlanta, Georgia, United States - LL-1510 | ecosystem: Environmental > Aquatic > Freshwater > Lake | place: USA: Georgia | collected... | reverse complement strand
GATAAGCTGCGTTTCACTTCGTTACACTTGCTTATCATATGGCGAAGCCTAATGGCGGCTGTCGCTCATTGATAAGCTGCGTTTCACTTCGTTACACTTGCTTATCATATGGCGAAGCCTAATGGCGGCTGTCGCTCATTGATAAGCTGCGTTTCACTTCGTTACACTTGCTTATCATATGGCGAAGCCTAATGGCGGCTGTCGCTCATTGATAAGCTGCGTTTCACTTCGTTACACTTGCTTATCATATGGCGAAGCCTAATCCAGCCATACCGTTCATCAGCTTCAGAGTGTTCAATGTCTCGCAGTACACCGTAAAGTCATACGCGAACGGCGAATACGGGTCCAGGTCCCACGGTTGTATCTCCAACTGCACCTCGCGAATCCTGCTAGTATTCAGCGTCCCGCTCGGCTGGCCGTGATCCGACGCGTTCAGGCCAAATGTCATCTGATACATCGGCCCCATGACGTCATTCGGTCGCAGCGATCCCGTATGGAGCCCCGCTGCGCCCAGACCCTCCGTATTCTTGAATGCCGTCTGGACCTCAAAATAGGTAGCATCGCGTAGCTCCTGCAGCTCATTGCCCGCCAGCAACAGACGCGCCGCCCTCAAGATATCCCGCTGCGCATACGACACCAGCAGGCCCGAATTTGGTATCGGCGAACCCGCCGGCATCGGCCAATATGGCGCCTGGTTCAGATACTTCCAATTACTCAGATTAATATAGTCGTTTCGGCTCTCAATTGCATCTGTCCTTCGCCCAAAAAATACCAACCGAGAAATGAGTCCATGGACATCCAGGTCCAGTCGTGTTAGTCCCGTAATGCTCGGAAAAGTAAATGTCTGAACTTGGTGAACCAGATACGTAAGTTCTCGTCCCACAAATGCCACCTGCTCCTTTTCCGTCAGATACACATAGTTTCCCTCCAAGTGCGCATTCATGATAAATCCGTCCTGCCGCGGCACAGGATCTCCCGCCTGTGTATAAAACCATCGCGGTGACCCAGATACATCATTCCATGACTGGTAATTCGCCTGGAGCGTCAGATTATCATAGGGCGGACCGGGAAGACTTTCATCATTGGTAGTGGGATACGCAGGATTGTTGAGCAGCCTGCGATTCGTGCGCACGGGCTCCGTATTGAAGATAGGGTCCAGCAACCGATAAATCTCGCGCAGCGGCCGCAGTTGAATCTGTACCTCCACTTCATGCATCTGGAGCGCGACCAGTGGTAACGCGGCGCCCCACGTCTCACTAAACCAGAACGGCAGCGGCACTCTGAGCGTGCGACCGTAAACAGACGGCGCGGTCGGTGTATTTGCGGCAGGTTTTGGCAAGTTATGTGGATATTCTCCCTTGGTGTACGGATAATTCGGTGACTTGCCACGCACGCCCCATTCGGGCTCATTTAGCTCCGAGGCATCGCCCACGAGGGACCGCCACTTGAGATATTGGTCAGTCTTCATATCCGCCGTCGCACGGGCCGCGATCCACTCACCCGGAAATGACTGGACCTGAGATCCGCCCACGTAGATTGACAGGTTCTGGATCATAAATGCACCCAGCATATGAATCCAGCGAAAGGAGGGCACCTGATCATCATAGCCAATCTTACTGTACATATCGGGCAACTGGAGGACTAGCATAAGGTCGGTGAGCATGTCTGCATAGCGCGGAATCTTGGCGCGAACGAGAATCGGCGAGTCCATGAGGAGCTGGTCGGGACCATCCAGGGTGATGTTTATGCTCTCCTGACTGAAGTGGGTATAGCGGCGATAGACCTTGTAATAATAGGTGAATTCCGGATTTCCATTGAAAAGGAGATTTTGATTGCCGAAGGCGACGATTCCTATCTGTCCTCCGCCTGGCATCCCTCTACTATGGACTCTTGCGTCTTTCACTTTAACCTCGGTTGCTACGGGTCTTACGGCCCTTACGACCCTTGCGGCGGCTGCCGCCTTTCTTCGGTGTAGAATGCGAATTAGTATGCGCTGCCCGTTTCATTGCGGCTAACTCTTCAGGAGTCGCGAGGGTCATATTCTTAAGCTGCTCTTCAAGCTGCTTATCGACTGGAAAGGAAAAGGGCATCCCCGTGTTTCGTGCCTTCTTGAGCGCAGCTTCAATTGGGTGCATGTTCTACTTTATGTAGTTAATCCTGGTGATAGGTCACCCACCAGTTGTCGGCCAGATAGGGAGGCAGATTCTGGGTTGCGGACACGAGCTTGGTGGAGGGTCCATTGCGCATCTGGCGATCAATCTGCTCATAATTGAGGGCGTAGCCGCTGTACGCCAGAGTGCTGATGAGGCCCGTGGCGGGGCCCACAACAGTAAAGGGATGATCCGGATTTGCGTCACTGAACGTCTCCGACTTAAATACGTAAAGATCGCCAAAATTCTGTTTCGGTACGGAACTTAGAGACTTGCGAATCGCGATATTACCATTGATATAGACGTCTACCGCCATGTTACGGACCACGATGGCCAGATGAAAGAACTTGCCCACCGGAATATTGGGTACCTCGCATCGGGAATTCCATGCCCCAGTCTCATTCATGAAGACAACGAGCGTATTCGTATTGTTACGCACAAAGACACCAGGGCACATCAGGGGCTTGTAGGACGGCGAGCCCTTATGAAAGATGTGGCGCAGCCCGTCGCTGCCGCCCTGGAATGACGACTTATTAATCAGGAGAAAACAGCTGTAGGAAAACTCAAGGCCCGTGGGCGCATTTACCGAGGGATAGATGGTCTTAGAGCCCGCCTGTGTGGGATCCTGAAAGAGCACCTGGGGACCATCATACAAGTCCGGTAGCAGCATTGTCGTGGCCTGCGAATAGGTGCGCACTGTGTCTATGACACCCTTACACACAATCATAAGAGAATAGACAATGACAGCGAGCAGAAAGACTTGGACCAGTTGTGCTAGTGCCGATGTACCGAACATAAGTTCAGAGGGTTTAACAAAGGTAGCTAACAACGTCAAGGCATCTGCCATTCTACTCTATGTGTTTAAAACCGTAGTCCGATAAAGTCCGATTTAAGCTGTTGTATGTTATTCATCCAATCTGGTTTTTCTATCATATCCTGGGCGGCACAGCTTTCACGATTTGCCTCCATATTCGGGGGGTCGGGTCCCGTGAAGCGGACATTGATACCCAGAAACTTGGCAAGGTCGGTGAAGATATTGCTGGTGACCTGGGTCGGGCCCATCTGATAAATGCCGTAGATTACGTCAGGCGTGAGCTGCTGATTCCACATCTGGACAGAGGAATAGCGACCGCCGAAGCCGCCGTGCTCGCCCAGACTGAGCGTCATCTGTCCACGGGGCACCTCTAGCACATTCTTAAGCACGCAGCTGCGACTGAGTTTGCCGTTCATGTAGACATCCAGGACGCGTCCGCTACTGACGATGGTCACACAGACCCACCGCTGGAGGGGCACTTCATTAATGTCGCAGGGCGCATTATAGGACTCACTCACACCAAAGGACCCACCGCCGTTCATGAGAGTCTTCAGCGTCTCCTCGTCCGTAATGTCGGGCCCCTCTTCATCGCCTTTCACCGTATGGGCGCGAATTTTCATCGCATTCGTCTGAGGCATCAGGACGCCGACTAGGGAACTATGTGCTCTGCCATAGAGCTGTGCCGGCTTGAGAGAAAAGACGTACTTGTACTTGCCCGCGCGGTAGTTCCAGTCGTCCACGTACATCCAGAAGCTCAGCGTGAAGTCGCCGCCCGTGTAGATGGCAGGTGTGTAGCGCTCATCTAATTTGACGAGTCTGCGTGCATCCACATCTGCCCCCAGAAACCGCGTATACGTGGGACTTGTTCCGGGGTAGAGATAGGTGACGGCCACGTATAAGACTAGCACCGCTACCAATAAGAAAAAGAGGGTATTCAGCAGACTAGCATTGCTGGATACGAACTGTGTAACGGACTCCATTCTACGAATGGCGGCGATTATGCGTAAGGGAATTCCCAGACCATCGTGGGAGGCGCAACTGGTGCAGTGCCGCAGTTTCCAGTGGGGCAGAAGGTATTGGGTGCGGACATTCCGTTGAACACATTGATAAAGTCCGGGCCGAAATAGGGGCGACCCTGCGAGTCCGATGTGGAGGCATAGTTAGACGCCACTTCACACATTGGAAGACGACGCGGCCATGTTTGAACGATGGCTATCCGCCCGTAGATATTGCCAGGAACAATAGAAATAGAGGACGCGGCTATTGCGGCCACATTGTTCATCGTGTGAGTCTTAATCAGGGCTCCATTGACTAGCATGTCCACCGTGCGCCCTTCGACCGTGAGAACAACCTGGGTCCATCGCTGGGCCGGCACGTTCGGAAGTGCCACGGTACCGCCTATCCGCCAAATGAGCTGCTCCTGGGGCGCATTATAGCCGAGGTCCCATACACCGGGACAGGTCAGCATCGGCGTTGACGTGATACCGCTGTCTGGGACTGCGTTAATGAAGACGTAGAAGGCCAGCGTATACGAACCGCGTAGCAGGGAGGAGGTCGTGGGACGGTCCACTATGACGGCATTGCCTGGACTATAGAGATCTACAGGGCCGACCAGCGAGGAGGCAGGGCGGGGCTGGAGATAGACATAAATAACATAGATGATGATGGCGATGAGAACAATACCGATGACCACTGGGGCGGCCCAACTGAGGTCAGATGGGGTCTTGGGCACATACGAATACAAATCACCTGTTGGCGAAAAAAAGTTCATCCTCTATCATCTCAGGAAGATTTTGAACATACGGCATTAGGCAAGTCAGACAGCGCCACTGTTCCCACGCGACACATTTGGATAAAGTCAGTGGAGTTCAGTGCCGTGCCCCACAGCTGGAGATTCTTGATAATGCCGGTGAAGGGCGCGGGTGGTAAACGGCCAAACCATTGTATGGTTTGGTCAGGAGGCGCTGCGACCGGCGTGCCCTTTAGCAGCAGCGTGCTATAGAGTCGGCAGTTGACATAGACCTCTACCGTGCGTCCGTTATTGACGACGCCGAGGGTGATTGGGTTTCCGAGGGGCAGGTCTTTGATGGTCATGCCCTCTTGCAGGGGGGTAATCGTAGTTCCCGTTGTGAGGATGGTGTTGATAAAGACATGGACGTCATTAGTGCGCTTATCTAGGAAGATACCCGGGTTCATAATACTGGGCAGACCGTCGGCCGATATATCGGATGTTCCCGCACTAAGAATATGGCGAAACTTGGTCTGGTCCATGGAGCGAGAATCGGCGATGACGACTTGGACCGACATAGAGTATGCACCGGGTGAAACTATGGGCGAATCGGCCTTGGCCACAACAAGGCCGTCCATTTCGGTAGTCACATTTGTCCAGAAAGAGCGCCCCGCACGGGCTTCGGCACTGGGGCCGCCGATAGGATTGATCGGTAAGAAGGGATAAAAGGCGTCTACAATGACTAGCAGTGTGGCGACGGTGATACCGATGATGAGTACATACATCACGTACTTTACAGTATCGCTTTGTGGCTGTAGCTGATTCAAGTAGTTACCCGCGGCCGACCAATCCATCCTTATTCTCGCTCGTCTTTTTCTTTCTTGCCAGGTCGCGTGTAAGACAATGACATATCCAGGATGGATCCATAGCGAGGGAAAATAACATCAAAATATTCGCTAGAGATTTTTAACCCTGATTTGACGGCTATTCTCTAGCGGATACAGTTAAAACGGGGGTCTGGAAAACATTTATACTTACTACGTCGGTACGTCAAACATATTTATCTTACATGTATACTTATTAGGATCTGAGAGATCAACATCGTTATACACGCCATTGCCCAAATAAAGAAAGTCCCCCTCTGCTATGGTTTGGATTGCAAATTCTTCAACTGCGCCGGGATATACAATTAGATCCTGTGTAATCTCTGGATTATCGGATAAGAACTGATGTATCTTGAGTATAACATCATGACGAAAACATAGCCCCTCGTGTGGAGATCTGTATAGTGCCCCCGTAGTAAGGAACCTTTTTGCCAATAACGTATCTAGAAAATGTGGCCACCACCATGTATTGACATCAGTTTGGCATATATTAAATTCAGTTGAGTGGAGTTCATCCTTTATCAGATCAGGCTCGTTTACATTGCGATACAATATTGTCCTGGATGATAAGATAAGAAAATAATCAAATGTGTAATGGTCTAGTGCGTAGATCATATTTGAGTAGATACCATGAAGTAATGATCCGTGGAAGCGTTGTTTATTGATTATTTCTGGATTTTTAACTACGTTTTCTGGAAGATTCTGTAGTTCATTAAACATCGTATCATTACAATTCAAAATGATTGTGTATGGTATTTGGATATGTTCACGGATAGTCTCTAGCTGATACCGTAAAAATGGTGGGTTCTGGAAAACATTTATACTTATAATGATCATGTACTATTCTATAGCTACTTTTTTGAGGCAAAACCATATTTCTAAGAATTTAGTGTGTAAATGAATCCGCCATCTCAAGAGCAGCAAGGATGGCTGCATCCATGTTATAGTATTTGTAGTTTGCCAGGCGCCCCACGAAGAATATCTTCTTTTCCGCTGCCGCCAGATTCCGATAGAGGGCGAATGTCTCTTGATTTGCCGCGGTCGGCACCGGATAATAGGGGTCTCCATCCGCCGTCGTATATTCACGGACGATGGTCGTCTTGCCAGGCACCACCTGATTCAAGAAATGTTTGTACTCCACAATGCGGGTAAAGGGCTCGGTGGCCGACGGATAATTCACAACGGAATTGGGCTGAAACTGGTCGGTATCCAGATGTTCTATCTCAAATCGGATAGAGCGATATTCTAGACGCGGATAACCGGCCGCCGCGTAAAACTGGTCGATGGGTCCGGAGAAAAAGACATAGTCATAGTCCGCGCGCATTGCGTGGGTATACTCCGTATTGAGTTGCACCGTGATATGTGGATCCCTGATCATGTTCGCAATGAAGGCCGTGTATCCGTCTTTGGGCAGTGCCTGGAACTCATCGGAAAAGTAATAGGGGTCATGGGTGGTACGCACCGGAATCCGTGCAAGCACGCTGGCATCTAGTTCCGCCGGATACTTGGCCCACTGTTTGTACGTGTAGTCCTTGAAGATCTTCTGGTAGAGCTCGGGGCCTACACGACTCAGTGCCACCTCCTCAGAATTGGAGTGAGCCGCGGCAGTCGTGTTAGCCGCTAGCCAGGTCTTCATCTCGTCCTCCGTGCGGATAGTCGTGCCACACAGCGTGTTCACGGTATCAATATTCACGGGAATGGGAAAATGAGTGTCACCAATGCGACCGATGACTGTATGCTTCCAGGGCACCCACTCGGCAAAGCGCTCCACATAGGCGCGCACGCGCGCCGAATTGGTATGGAAGAGATGCGCACCGTACTTGTTCATGAGAATGCCGTGTTCATTGCGGTAATCATAACAGTTTCCGCCGATATGATCCCGTTTCTCAATGATAGTAATTGTGTGGCCGCGGGCCGCCAGCTGTTCGGCCAGAGTACAACCAGAGAGGCCCGCACCGACGATGAGAATCTTACTCATGCTAATTATGCTCTAGATTTTATAGAATGAATTACTAGCGCGACATTCTCATGATAGTAACCCAGCATATCGGTGGGCGTACCATTCATTCCTAGCCACTCATAGTCCACGTCATTTTCGGTGATGAATTCATAAAACGCCTTCAGCTCGCCGGTGTCACCTCAAACCCAGGATAGTTCACCAGTTCATCAAATACGATCACACAATCGGTGTCAATATAGTCTTTCAGCGTGTCAAAAATGCACTTGGTAGAACTATAGAGGTCGGCATCCATGTGAATAAAGGAGACCTTTTTGTTCTGGGCCTGAATAAAACCTGGCAGAGTCTCATTAAACCAGCCCTTGATCAGGGTGACATTAGGATTGACGGTCGGAAACTCGCCATTGCGATCAAATGCTCCCTTTTCAAATCCGGGGCGCCATGTTTCGGGAAGACCCTCAAAGCTGTCAAATCCGTACACAGTTTCCGTTGTAAAGTTGGAGATATAATTGATCGTACGGCCACTAGCGACACCGAATTCTAACCAGAGTGTATCGGGCTTGCGCTGTAGTTTAAGGGTCTCAAACACGTATTCCAGCGGATACTGGTTCACATTCGGAATGTTCTGAATGATACTCAACATTATAACTGAGAACAATATTTATTATTGCAAAAAACTTACAGAATAATTCAAGATGGCACAGACATTCATATTTATGCCGCAGGCCACACTAATAGTGCAAAGGATTGACATAAACCATCGGACATTCGTACATTGTCACTGAAGGGGCTGATGGACATACACTTGCCATGCCAATTAGGAGAAAGTGAGAGTATCGCCACATTACCTGAGGCATCAGAGATAATACTCCAGGGCGGCACTTCACCTTTTTGTATAAATACGCCCCCTTCGGTCGGCGTCAGATAATGCTCAGGTTGGTTGGTACTTTCAAATGCGACACCCATTGGTGTCGTTCTTACAATAAACGTGAAATCATCGTTATTATTCTCTCTCTGGTGAATGTATAGTTTATAATAGCTATGCCGAAGTGCATAATTGTGGTGATCCGCATGTGCAATCGTAATAATAGACCCCTCTGTCGGTAGCCCCACACATTTCGTTGGTGTGGCTAACGACATATCTGTTATTTGTAGGTATTTATTATACAAGTCAAACTGGTCTTTTTTTCCCACGTAATGGAACGTCACACATGACAGAATTTTTGTAAAATTGGTGGTAGGCCACGCCTGTATGTGTATCCAATCATTAAAGAGTTGAATCGGATGACCTTTACGGCGATTGATTTCACGGATCCATACCCCCAACGTGGCATCGCCGTTATCGGGCGCCTCCCTTGTCCGCATAGCAGCGTTGGTATCGTTCATGAGAAATGTGCGCAACATCTTGTAGGCTGGCCTGGATAAGAAAAAGCCGGCACCCCCTGATGCAAACCGAAGATTAGGAATATGTGACCACATAGAGCCCACGTAGGATGGAATTGTATGGTCTAGTTTGTTGACGTACTGTTCTGCGCGTTCAGGAAATACGAATGTATCGTCGTCAATAAACATATACCAGTCATAGTCCAGATTCATATTTTGAAAGAATTTGATATATTTTGCAATACAACTGGGATAATCATCGGCGGTATTCCAACCATACACGCTGCCGGCAGAGGGTTTACAGGATAAGAAATAGCAGTCTGCGAGATTCGTATTCCGAAAGCAGGTGGCCTTCTGCCATGCAACGCGTGTAGGAATGTACTTTTCGCAGGTGAGTACAATATAGCAGATATTGGCAGGTGGGAATGGGTGAGAATATTCCAAAGGAATATCACCAATTTCAATAACAGCTTCTGGATTGCTCATCTATTTAGGTGCTACTTTTTGTGCTTTCGCGTGCCTCTGGCCTTTCGGGCCTTTCGGATCGTTTTAGCCTTGGAATGAACCGCTTCCTGCGCGTCCTCCAATGTGCCGGTCACATCAGGAATCGGCAGAATCTTGGGCGCCTCTCTCTTAGCCTTCGCAATCTCAGCACCCAGGTCAAAGTCTATTTTCTGATAATAGTCGCGCGTGTCTTTTTCAATACATTCCTGAATCTTTTCGCGGAAATAGCAGACGAAACTGATGCGCTGGTAGAGCTCCTGGCTGCCGATGACGCCCGTCTTTGCGTCACGGGTGCGAATGTCGGGCAGAGTCCGATTGTAGGCCGCGTCCTCTTTGGTCTCCGTGATCGGCGCATTACAGTGCCATTCGTGCACGTCGAGTGCGAGGAAGTCGCCCGTGCGGACATTGAAGCCGATACCGAATCGGGGCAGAAGCGTCTCGCCACCGTGGTAACGCCCCCATTCAATCACGGACAGATTGCCGAAGCCGCCCTCGTAGTCGCCGGCATCCTTGTGAAGGGCTGTGCGGAAATTCATGTTCACGGTGAGTGTGCTGAATGCGGTATCGGCGATGCGATACATGGGTTTCTTCTTCGCGACAGCGAGCTGTTTGGCATGCGAGGCAGGTACGAGCTTCTTGAATTGGCGGTCAATGGCCTGGATATATGGAATGCCGTGGAGATAGTTGCGGAGACCGGTGCGCGTGTAGCCCGTCATACGGCAGGGCTGACCCAGAAAGGGTGTGCGCTCATAGTTGCCGATCACACCGCTCGCCACCACGTTATTTACGCGCATCTTGGACGGCTTGCCGTTCTGCATGTAACGGGTGCTCCAGCCAGTAGTCTCCACGGGCTTGCGCCGTGACCAGTAGACACCCTTGAGATCTATGGGGCCTGCGGCGGCACCGCGATTGCGACTAGGAATGGCGAGCAGACGGAACGCGTCCCAGCCCACCTGGACCTGATCAGCGGAAAAGACGCCCTTGCGGAACTTGGCGAGGAGTCGGCGCTTGCCACCGTCTAAACCATAGATATCTACGTCACTGTTGTATACAGTAATATCCTTGTCCACCGTGAAGAACTTACCCTCATTCTTGGCAAAGTCGGCATCGGATTCCAGAGCATGAATTTCTATTTCTTTTGGCATAGCCCCCTACTATAGCTTTCCATTATAAGACACCCATAGAAGTCCGCCTACGGCCGCGACGATCGCCGCCGCGGCAACGGTATGACCGACCCCCTGTGCCCATGCCTCTGCGCGCTCTGCCTCGGACAGCTCCGCCGTCGGTGCAGCCGGTGGGATCGGCAGGCCCCGTGCTGCCATCTTAGAATACGCCGCCATAAAATCGTTCTTCGTGATCTCGGCCTTGCCCAGCTGGCGATTCACGTGATTGTGGGCGAGCCAGACCCACTCAATCAGAGAGCGGCGATCATCGAGCCAGTTCTCAATGGGCTTATCCTGGATGACTACTCGGAAATGCTCGCGACATACGGGGCAGGGCAGTAGATACACCATGGCATTGAAAAACTCTTTTGCTGCACGCTTTTCTGAATAGCTGGGTGTGTCTGAGTAGGCCAGGCTGGTAATATGCATAGTACTCCAAAAAATCGGCCCCCATACTTCGGGCGGTATATGCATGCCTCTATATGGGGTAGCGGTTACCGCTGCTCAGTCTAAACACATCGTCATGAAACCCCTGTAAGGGACCCATGACTACGTGCAGTAACTGTGGAAACCGTGGGCATTTTTTTCGTGAGTGTAAGGAACCCATTACTTCCCTCGGCATACTAGCATATCGCCGTAGCCCCGAAGTAACGTGGCTGCTCATCCGCCGTCGTGTAAGCATCGGTTTCATTGAAATCCTTCGCGGCAAATACGAGGTTCGGGACACGGCGTGTGTCCAGGGGCTTGTGGATCAGACAACGCTGCACGAGCGAGCGGCGTTGCTGACCAAGAGTTTTCCTGAGCTGTGGCGAGAGCTGTGGAATGGTCCGGCTAGTCGGCGCTATCAGACAGAGTATGACCAATCGTGTGCTAAGTTTGAGTTGCTGAAGGAGCGCGGAACACTGGAGGCCACATGCAAGGCATCGGCAACGGCATGGACAGAGCCTGAGTGGGGGTTTCCTAAAGGACGGCGGTCGTCGACAGAGTCAGAATTGGCATGCGCGCTTCGGGAAACCGAGGAGGAGACTGGTGTAAATCCCAAGATATTGAGGGTTGAGGGCAGTCCTCTGATTGAGGAGTATATTGGTAGCAATGGAATATGTTACAGGCATCGCTATTGGCTAGCAGAGGCGCCGGCGTCGTTGACCGTGGGCCTTGACCCAAAGAATATGGACCAGGTGCGCGAGGTAAGTGCTGTACGGTGGTGTTCAGTGGCGGAGGCGATGTCGTTAATTCGGCCATATAATGTGGAGAAGATGGCAGTGCTGCGTCGCGCAGCGACACTTTTAGGTTGCCCCACAGAATGATATTAATTATCCACTTCAGAGGAATGAACTCGGAACTAATGGATGCCTTTTTGACGTTTCCGGTTACGGCTGGGGCTGCGCCTGTGGCTGCTGCTACTGCTACTGCTGCTCCTGTGACTGCTGCTACTGCTGCTACTGCTGCTGCTACTGCTACTGCTGCTCCTGTGACTGCTGCTACTGCTGCTACTGCTGCTACTGCTACTGCTGTTCCTATGACTGCTACTGCTGCTCCTGTGACTGCTGCTCCTGTGACTGCTGTTCCTATGACTGCTACTGCTGCTCCTGTGACTGCTGCTACTGCTGCTCCTGTGACTACTAGAACTGCTGTAACAGCTCCTGCCACTGATGACTATCCATCTTCCGCTATGGCGGAGCGTGAAATGATGGCTGGGCTATACCCGGACTCCGCTGATCCAGACTTTGCCGCCAGACTCTACGCTAAGCGTGAATTCTATGAAGCTCGTGCCGTTGCCGCCAGTTTAGCCGAAGGCATGGATCCCTGTACATCCACTGATGCCCAGCGCGTCTTTGAGCTGACACCTGTTCAGCGCATCGTGAGTCGTTTCATGCATCCCGCGACGCCTTACATGGGGATGCTACTGTATCACGGTGTAGGTGTTGGCAAGACCTGTTCAGCGGTTACGATTGCAGAGCAGTTTATTGAGGCCAGTCCCGCTACTCAGGTCATCATCGTCGCACCTCAGGCCATCCAGGACAGTTTCAAGCGTACTATCTTTGACCCTGCAAAGCTAACATGGGATGAAAGCATAGGTCAATGGACATCTGCCCAGTGTACAGGAACCACGTATCTAGACCGCCTCGGTCTCCTAACAGACCACGATGCCTTTGCGCCAGGCGGCAACGGTCCCCGTAAGGTCAATGAAGAGCGCCTAGCCCACTATAAAATCATCGGCTATCAGGCCTTCGCCAATTTTATTGAACGCACTCTCAAAAATAGCCTGCCGGCCAGCCTAGTAGAGGGTCGTCAGGCCGCCGAAGACGAGATACTTCGTCGCATGTTCTCCAATAAGTTAATCATTATTGACGAGGCCCATAATCTGCGCGACGTGGCCTCGGGCGAGAAAGATGCACTGACCGCCAGCGAAGATGCCGAAAACGCCGGCGGCAAGGCCCTCAATCCCTTACTCAAGCGTATAGTCTTGAACGCAGAGGGTCTCCGCCTCGTGCTCATGACGGCCACACCAATGTACAACTCTGCCCCCGAAATCGTTCTGCTCCTCAGTATATTGTACATGAATGACCAAAAGAAACGTGTATCCGAGCTCAAGCCATCCACCTACTTCACGCCCGACGGCGACCTGAAGCCCGAGAAAGCCTATCAACTTGAGAAACTGGCGCGCCGCTATGTTAGTTACATGCGGGGCGAAAATCCCTATACATTTCCTCTACGTATGAAGCCTGTGGAGTCTGGAGGTGCATCTGCTGCGTGGGCGGATGCAGTCTCCGCAACTAAGATACCCATTGATCTGACAGAAACCGACAGTGCGATACTCGATTCGTTGCCCATCGTGCTAACACAGCCGGACGCCGGTTCTGTAGTAGATGCCGCTCTGCGTGCGGCGGGTACCGGTGAAACCGTCATGCTAGATGTCCGCATGCAGATTGCGAATATTACGTATCCAGATTCTACCTACGGTAGTGAAGGATGGGAGTCACACTTTACGAGCACTGTGGATTCCAGCACAGGCAATAAACTGCGGCAATTTACGGGCACTGACGTTGACGCCATCTTTGGCGAGGGGCTCCAGACGTATGCGCCCAAGATCAAACGAATTGTGGACAGTGTGAGCAAAGCGGAGGGTATATGCTTTGTCTACACACGCTATGTTAAGGCGGGACTCCTTCCACTAGCAGTGGCCCTAGAACGCGCCGGGTTTCAGCGTCGTATGAAGGACGGCCAACTGCTGCCGCTTCTTGCGCCCGGAGGACAAGAACCCGTGGCCCCTCGTTGCGCGATCTGTGGCACTACGGATAGTCATGAAGGAGCTGACCATACGTTTCAGCCTGCATGCTATGTGATGTTGACATCCGAACCTGAGTTGTGTCCCAAGATTGATGATCTCATCAAACTTTCTACGACGTGGGACGACACCTACGGCCCTCTGGGCGGCAAAGTCAAGGTCATCATCGGCTCGCAAGTGGCCTCCGAGGGGCTTGATCTCAAGTGTGTCCGCGAACTCCATGTGCTTGATTCCTGGTATCATCTGAACCGCACCGACCAGATCATCGGCCGCGCCATCCGTTACTGCTCACACTCGGCTCTGCGGTCCGTAGAAACTCAACTGGGTCGGCCGGCCATGTCAATGAACAACTGTCTTATCTATCTCCATGTTGCGCAGCTGGCTGCCTCTGAGATGGGACCGGCTCTGGAAACAGCCGACATGTACGCCTATCGTCTTGCTATTCGCAAGGCACAAAAGATGGGTCTTGTCCAACGACTGCTCAAGCGCCATGCATGGGACTGTAATCTTGAGCTCGCGGCCATTTCCTTCGCAGGGCTGCCGCTGCGTACCCAGTTTGATGCCCAGAGACACGACAGAAGGTCCGGCGTAGACTTAAGTGGCTACAGCATAGACGACCAGAACTATACTACATATTGCGACTATCAGGTGTGCGCACACGGGTGCGCGCGCACGACTGAGTATCCTCTAGACATGAGCACCTTTGGTGCGATGGATGCCCGCCGGATCGTTCTGGCCAAGCAGGCCGCGATTCGTCGTCTGTTCCAGAACCAGGTCATGGTACCCGAGGCGATTGTCGCCGATATTTTCAGTGATCTGCCGTGGGAGATAAAGTCAGAGGCGCTCATGGAGCTCATTGATGGCCGACACTTTCAAATCCGGCGACCCGACGGTGTTGTCGGATTTCTTGTGAAGAAGGCCGAATATCTCGTCTTTCAGCCTGCTGCGGTAACTGACACAGATATCCCGATGGCGCTACGCTACGCACGGGCCTTCCAGCTCAGGCGGCGATTTATGGCGCCACGCATGCCTGTTCTGGGCGGCCGTCCAGAAGTGGTTCCTGTGGCGGCCGGCCTTGAGCGCTGGACCGAGTGGATAGCCTTTGTGGGCGGTGGCCCACCACCTGCTAGTCTGAATGCGCCCCAAGGTAAGGTTCATCCGAACCAGCTGTGGTCCTGGCTTCTCAGGCATTTTGCCGGTGTAAGAGGGGTAGACAATGTGGCTCTGCGTTGGTGGTTTGATATCATTGCTACGCACGAGGAAAAACACACGATTCTTCGGGCAGCGATTGCCGGTGGAGAGAGCCGTGGTTTAGAAGAGGATATCTATCGCGACGAGGACGCATATCGCCTATTTAATCCGAGTACCAACAGGGTGGAGGTCTTCTGTGGTCCTGACTTCATAGAGTGTAACTCGGATATCACTGCGCTAGTCTTAGAGGAACTGACACGCCCTGTTGATCTGGCCAATAAGGCAGCACTGGGGCAGATTTTGGGATTTCTGGCCTGTAAAGAAACAAGGCTAGTCTTCAAGACTCTTGATACTACTGCGAAAACTAGCAAGAAGTCCATGGGCGTAGAGTGTGGGCGGTCATCAAATCTGTCTGTGCATCAGCCCCGTGTGGTTGCTCTTCATGAGTCTGCGGGCGCACTTCCTGTGTTACCCGATGACCCCGAGACATGGGATGAGGGGAGACGAAACACACTGGCACCCAATCATATGATGGACCTTACCCATCAACCGCTGTGCCTATACATGGAATTTCTGACTCGGATTATGGACCAGCAGCTCGTAATGGTTGGTGGCGCTGGGAACCAGAAACGCTGGTTCGTGAATATTTGTGATGCCGTTAGTTCAGGCCTAATCGGATAAAAGATGATTACCCAATAAGGTGAATGACAACGATAATGTCTTTGTTCAAGCCCGTATTCTTAGAGCAGAGAGTTACTCTGGGTCCAACGGAGTTTGCCGAGTTGAACAAGGTCGGCTCTGTGGACAAGTTTCTGACAAACAAGATTAGTAAGACACTTGAAGGCCAATGCTGCATGCACGGATATGTCAAACCGGGGTCTACACAGATACTAGCACGTTCGTTGGGTCAGGCTGAGCATGGGCGGTTTACGGGTGACTTTCTGTATTATTGTAAGGTGTTGGTCCAATGTATGCTGCCAGAGGCAGGCCAGGTCATGGATGCGCGCATTCTAAAGAAGAATAAGATGGGTGCTTATGCTCTGCTTGTGGATGAAGGCAAGACACTTGAGGCGATGCGTATCTTGATTCCCCGTGATGGTTACATTGGGGATGCCGAGTTTGAGGGACTAGAAGAGGGTCAGTCTATTCGTGCGAAGATTGTGCGAACGCGCTTTCAAATCAATGATGCTTTTATTCAGGGCCTGGCAGAGTTGGAGGAAGTTGGTCCCGAGGCGCCTGCTGAGGCCGAGGAGGCTGAGGCCGATGCCGAGGAGGCTGAGGCCGAATAACGCGCTTTTTAAAGTACCTTTTAAGATGCCCCGTCATTAAATGTCCGTAGCGCTAGATCTTTTTATTCAGGACTTTGTTCAAACTAACATAGTCATGAATACGCATTATGATTGGGACTCCCTAGTAAATCGCCGGTATCTGCCATCAGGACCTCGTGTCTACGAATTTGTGTCCGGCACTGCCGACACCAAGCATTTGGCCACTGCGCAAGTCATTGAGCTCCCGGATGGAGACTGGTATCGCATCCAATTAACACATCCCGTTCCAACGGAAGAGCATGCTTTTAACTGTCTCCGCATGATGCAGACCAATACGCATACAGGTCTCACGGCGGAACAGGTAGATGGACATATCTTGGTCAAATTGCTCACTCGTCATCGTGGTCTTATCAATATTGTTTTTGACATTCGGCCCACGGGACTCACGAACCCCTTTCTCGTCTAAAGCGTCCCGCAGGAACCGCCGCACCCGACAAGATGGACTCCGACGAATATGAACGCCGCAAGCAGTTCTGTTTAGAAGTGGCTGCCATGAACCGGTCAGAGTGTGTAGAAATAGCACGTATTCTCCGCTCCCACGGTGTCACCGTCAGCGAGAATCGCAGCGGTATTTTTTTTGACATGGCCAAGATTCCCATGTCCGTATTTGAAGAGCTTATTAAGTTCCGTGAATTCATCACCAAAAATAACGCATTTCTTGAGCGCCAGCCTAAGGCTCCCGCGCAGGTATCAACAGAATGACAGCTGTTTGCTGGGAAGAAATGGAGGCGGCCATCGCTGTCAATCCGAATAAGCAGAGTGTATTGGGGGGCGGTGCCGTGACACGAAGTGTGTCGTCACTGCCGACTGAGGCCGGATTATCCTGGTTACCTGGCTGGTGTGAGGATACGATGACCGTTGCCGATGGAGTGGCTCTGTCGCTGTGGATTCGCGATCCCTTGTATCGTGCAGCCACGCCGTCACTGCGGCGCTCGATGGAGATGGAGGAGGCAGCCTATCTGATTCATCAGACAGATATGAAGGGGCGCTGGGTGCGCAAGCATCTGGAAGAGGACCTGCGAGGCCGCGCCGCAGGTGGTCCGCCCCCGACAGATGCCTGGGAAAGCGCCATGAAAGTCCGGCGTGCTGCGATGCTACTGGACTATATTTTTACGGTCCGAGAGCTGCGAGTGGTGCTCTGGTGGCCGCATCACAAGACAGTGACGGTGATTCCCTTGACGGGAGTAGACACGGTTACGCAGATTAACTGCTTGTCGGGCCGTGTGCTGCTCGGTCCCAGGTCTACGATAAGCTGGCCGGCGTGGCAGCAGATTATCACGGATAACACGTGGGTTCCACCGGCATCGGCACCGTCGGCGGGAGCCCTAACCGTGGCTCAGATTCAGGAGAAAATTAAGACGATGGGAGGCCAGGTAACAGGTAACCGGCAAGTCTTGTGGAACAGATTGATGTGGTTACAAGCGACGACAAAGGTGGCATCTAATGATGAGCCTGAGGCGGCGAATGTGACTTCGTCATAGATAGCACATCAAAAGTTCGCCTATGGGTGAAACCCATGCTTACATGACAATCGGCTGAACAGCCGATTGTAAAGTTCGCCTATGGGTAGAACCCATGCTTACATGACAATCGGCTGAACAGCCGATTGTAAAGTTCGCCTATGGGTGAAACCCATGCTTACATGACAATCGGCTGATCAGCCGATTGTAAAGTTGACTCGCAACTCTCCACCCTAAGTAAGGTACGATGGAACTTAAACGCGATGAGGATAAGGGACTGCGGGCCATGGCCGCAAAATGGGCGGCTACGCCAGACACAGAGCTGGAGGCCATGGTCCCAGATCTTGACCTGACATCATGGCAGGACATTGTTCAATATCTCCGGAGACTCGGATTCACCGAGTCACAGCGTGATATCAAACTCAATATTTGTATTGACAAGACTCCAGAAGTCAAGGATTTGCGTCTCACTATCCAGGGTGAGGATGCAATCCAGGCCTACTGTCGGGATGATACCCCTGTCAACTATACGGCCATGATTAAGGAGCCTGTAGAAGGCGTAGCGCCCATCACTCTGTCAGGATACGGCACGCGAATCAAGCTCAAGAGAGAGATCGCATTGGCCGATGACGCCAGGGTTAAATCGGTGATCAGTCGCTGGCCCACGGTTCCCAAGTATTTCCGCCAAATCCAGCGCTATGAGTTTTCCAGACAAGACATTGGTATGCGCTTTGACCTCAGCGTAATCCGTGCCGGCGAAGGAACCACATTTGCAAAGGCGCGTATTTCAGAGCAGGTGGCCCGCTACGAGGCCGAGGTAGAGTTGACCGGCACCCGTGAGTCACCAGATGCCGCATTTCGCCTCATCTGCCGTGGCCTGGGTCTGCTACTCCAGGGCCGCCAGCGCTCCTTTGTGCTCATCAGCAAGATGGGTGCGGCGAACGTTGTCGCGGCCCTAAAGAGCCGCTTTGGGGCCAAGTTTCCAGGACCGCAGCCCGTCACACTTCAGAAGAAGAACTTGGACACGATTAGGACATATAATGTCACTGACAAGGCCGACGGTCTGCGCTGTCTGCTTTGCGTGCTGGGGGGCAATGTCTATCTTGTTGACGCCGGCTTTCAAGTGTATGCGACGGGACTAACTTCGGGCGCTGATGTGGTGCTAGATGGAGAGTGGATTCGCGGGAGCTCTAACAACTACTACGCCTTTGACTGCCTGACAGATGGGCCCTTTCGTGCGAATGCGGGAGGCCGCTGGGCAGCGATGCGAGATGCTGTGGCCGCAATCAAGCCGAATGAGAAGATCCCTGCACACGAGGCCCTGGTTGTCAGTATGAAAGAGTTTCGCATGGGCCCTAATGCTGTAGCAGAGACATTGGATGCGGTGAGGCCTTACAAGACCGACGGCCTAATCTTCACACCGGATGATGCACCGTTGCCTGGGGGTGGCACATGGGACGCTCAGTTCAAGTGGAAACCAGCGCATGAGAATACGATTGACTTCCTGGTGGTGATTGAGCCGCGCCGCGTGGATGGAGCGCCGCAGAAGGATGATCTGGTTGAGACAGGCGAGCATCACGGGCACATGGTGTCGTATAAGACACTGGGGCTCTTTGTGGGTAAGTCATTGGGTGGAAATTGGAAGCCGGCACCCTTTACAAAGTCACCTATCGCCTACGTGGCTCTGGGTGAAGGCAATGAGATTTATACTACGGCACATGAGGTCATCCACACGAATACAATCGTAGAGATGGCCTATGATATGGAGTCAAAGGAGCAGGAGGCATGGCGTTGGATTCCTATGCGAATTCGGCACGACAAGACATCACGGTATCGTGCCAATCAAAAGGGAAGCACGATGAATGCAGAGCACGTGGCTCTCTCAAACTGGAACAGCATTCATGACCCTGTGACGGAGGCTATGATTCGTGGAGTGGTGCCTTCTGTGATCCCAATAGAGACGCCTGTTATTCCGCTGACTAAGGTTAAGAAGTCCAAGAAGGCTACGGCCACTACGGCTCCTGAAGCTACGGCCACTACTGCTACGGTAAAGAAATCTAGGAAGAAGACGGTGCCTGAGTCAGAGGTACCTGAAGCGGTGCCTGTGCCTGCGTCAGAGGCTGCGCCTGAGCCTAAGAAATCCAGGACGAAGAAAGCTACGGCTGCACCTACGGCTGCGCCTACGGCTGCACCTACGGCTGCGCCTACGGCTGCACCTACGGCTGCACCTACGGCTGCGCCTACGGCTGCGCCTACGGCTGCGCCTACGGCTGCGCCTACGGCTGCGCCTACGGCTGCGCCTACGGCTGCACCTATACAAAACCAAACATTCCTGGTAAATGCCAAACAAGAGACTAGCACAGCCCTGGAGTCTGGCTGGTCAAAGTATCTGGCGGTAACGGCCAAGTTTCCTATAACCGAAGATGGAAATACATTTGATTCTGTCCAGGCCGCCGTTGCTTCGCGAAAGGCCGACTTTCCCGCCGATGCATGGAAGCCAGAACAGTATCGCCTCTACCAGCTCTATCTCAAGCAGCGTTACGACAATGATGTGAAGTTCCGTGCCATGATTGACGCAATCAAGGCAACAAACGGCACTATTCTGTATGCTAACGGATCCGCAAAAGAGCAGGACCTGGGCGTGGGTGTGGTGAATGGCGAGGTCGTAGGCGGACAAAATTTATTGGGATCGTGGATGCTTGCGCTTAGTTAAGCGCCAGCGGCGACCACCCTTATAATTAATTACTTTTTTTCGTAATTCGGCATACTTTGCACGTTCAGCTGCTTCCGCTGCTGCTTTTGCTGCTTGCCGTTCTCTTAAAAGTTTATTAATAGATGAATTTTTATGTTTATATAAAGGATTTACTGAACGTACCCCAGTAGAAGTAGTACTCTTATTCATTCTACTCTATGCTCTTATTTCTGAGTGCATGGCGGTGCCGAACATAGACCCTACGTGCTCCGCGCTGGTGAGAAAGTCTAAATCCATGTTTTTCGTACCATGCAATAATCTCCGGCGCATCTACCGGGACAAGATGAAGATTCGGATATGCATCCATAACTGACCGCAGAAGTTGCGTCCCCATACCGCTACCTCTGTATTCATGGTGAATGTAAATATAACGGAGCATTGAGTCTACAACGAGAGCCACACCGACTAGCACACCTGAGATCCGGATACCAAGTGAGCGGGAGCGATGGCGCCAGGCTTCCACAAAATAGGGATCTTCGCCCTGATCGAACGTATCATGAAACATGCGTTTGGCGACGGCATAGTCGGTCTGATGGAGAGGACAAATCATTCTCTGATGGTTCAGTAGAAATGTGGTGGCTCATTGCAGTCCTGATTACTTTGCTGGTGGTGCTCCTTGTGCAAGAAAGGCGTACGAAAGTTGAGAAACAGGTAATCATTGTAGACGACGATGACTGGTATGGTCCCTGGTATGGTCCCTGGTATGGCGGCTATGGCGGCGGATACAGTCGTGGTTACCCCGGTGGTCGCTGGCACTGGGGGCATGGCGGCCATGGCGGTCACGGAGGTCACGGAGGTGGCGGTCACGGAGGTCACGGAGGCGGTCGCCGCTAAAGGTTGACGGGGGCATGCCCCCACAACTAACAGTACGATGACCTGGGAACGATTGGCTACGATTAACGCGCATCCACGCGATAATCGTATTCAATTTGAAGAATCAACACATACGTACACGATTGATGGCGTGCGCGCTGGCTGGACAAGCTGTACCGGCTTTCTCCATACGTTCTTTGACGAATTTGACGCCGACGCCGTCATTGCGAAGATGATGCGGTCACCCAAGTGGCCCTCGTCCAAGTATTATGGTCAAACTGCGGCAGAAATCAAAAAGGGCTGGGCCGACAAAGGAGCGGCCTCCTCTGAGGCCGGAACACGCATGCACCTGGACATTGAGCGCTTCTATAACGCAATGCCCGCCGCCGCCAACAACAAGTGGGTCTTTATGGACGGTATAGAGGGCCTAATGGCCGACGACTGGATACCCAACGCAGGCGCTGAGTGGAACCATTTCTGTAACTTCCAGCGCGACTACGTGGAGCCTCGGGGTTGGATTCCCTGGCGGTCCGAGTGGCTGGTGTTTGACGACGAGCACAAGGTCGCCGGCTCCATTGACATGGTCTACATGAAACCAGATGGCACGCTGGCCATTTATGACTGGAAACGTATTGAAGAGGTCAAGACCGAGAATAACTACCAGAGTGGGCGGGGACCCGTGGCCCATCTGCCAGACACGAACTACTGGCACTACTCACTCCAACTCAATGTGTATCGTTACATCCTTCAAAAACACTACGGGGTCGTCGTATCAGAACTAGCACTCGTGGTCCTCCATCCATCCAATGCCACGTGGAAAGTGTTCAAGCTCAGCATCATGGACGACGAAGTAGCAGACATGATGGGCACGCGGACAGCAACCCATACATGAGCAAGGCGCCGAACATGCCTACACCAAGAGTAAACAATATGGTTCCGGCAAGCAGGTTCAGTGTCATGAGATACAGCCCGACACCCACACAGATGCCCGTTATACTAATCCAGGAACCAAGTGCAACATATTCGTTCATTACAGCACGTGACTGATGTAGGCAAACATCACCTTTTTACTTACCCAACTCTTCAACCGAAAGAGGCGTAGTTGCATCAACCGCCATGGCCACATCTCCCGGTAACTGGTCAAGTCTGAACCGATATGTGTCCCCGCGACTAACTAGCAGGTAGTCCCAGAAGAACATATAACTATCGGGTGGCGGTCTGATTGGGGGCCGAATCATCTGGACTCCTTCACGAGATACCAGGAGCACTGTACTAGTCTTGAGCGACGCGATAGCGTACATATCCTGGAGATTCCAGGCAAAAGCGTCGGCCGGCAGCCCCAACTTGACCTTACGGTCTACTATGCTAGTCGCCCATGTCTCAATCGGCACCTGCGTAATTGCCGCGAGCACCACGTTGCGGTCTTCCTCTATGACACGGAAACCCAGGTCGGTCCAGGAGGCCGGAGGACCGGCAGTTTCCTCAAGGCCATCAAGGCGGAGCAGCTCCTCAGGAAAAGTGGCCTGTCGCTGTCCTAGGCCCAGACGCTCCATGATTAGGTCCACCGGTTCCTTTTTCTTGGTGGGCAGGATGAGTTCGTCGCCGACACGAACCGCCACCTTTGGCGTCCGTAACTTGGGTACACGGTCTTCCAGAATTTCGGCACGATTCGGATAGCGCAACAACTCGTCACCGAGACGCGCCGTGAATATGCGAACGGGGTCACTGTCCGCCCCTCGTTGAGGCACGGCTATCTTACATGACTCCTGGACCCAGACGCAACCTGTGCGGCAGTTCTCCTCATCTAGTGGGATACAGTCGGATCGCATAAGGGGCAGCGCCGCGCGACGGTCAGTCACTACGACACCGAGGAACTGGCGAATCACGGGTTCTAAAAGAACATCCATTGCCTGTCGTCTCAAATATAATGACTTTGATTCTCCAATCAACTGCAGAATGGCAGCCTTGAGCCGCTGACCGTCTGCATCGTAATGGAGATAGTGGGCCATGCTTAGCCGCAAATACTGATAGGCCTCTGCGGCCTGCTCGTCTACGGAGACTTTCTGCTCTTCCAGAACCACGGTAGAGCTCATTGCATCTGGAGCGCGTAGTATGGCGTCGCGCTCCCAGGGAAAGGCTTCCACCTGCTGGACAGGTAGGGCAGATGTACCGGGTCCACAGGGTACCATGGTGCCAGTCGCCATCAGAAAGCCGCTGACTTCACTGCCGGTCAGAGCGAGCTGTGCTACAATTGGCAGACGCAGTTCGGCATAAAAGCGCTCATATTCGTCAATGGGCGTGTTAGGAATGGCATCGGCTTCAAAGAGACGCGGCAGTTGTATGGCAAGATTGCCGTCGTCCAGACAGGGTACAAAGAGGCCGCCGAACATAACGCCGGCCAGGCGATTACTGCGATCTCGTAAGAGTGCCGTGGGTTTCAGCGACAGCCGCGCTGTCAGTAAGGTTGTTAGACGCGGCAGATCCGCTATGTCCGGAGTCCAGACATGGGGCGGCGGTGGGCGCGTACATTGGCTGGTCCAGTCGCGCAACCACGTTTTAATAGAGGGCATTGTCCCAGGCTGACCGAACGTGAGCACGGCCTCTCCATTATAAAGAATCAATGGCTCCCATGTGTCGTCGCGTTTGTCGTGCCAAAGAAACGATACTGGTGCTTCGGCATCGGTGAGTCCGAAGGTGGGGCACCGTACATCAACCTGGGCAGTCCGGCTGTCTGACCTTTCAGCCGCGACGGCAGTCCGGCTGTCTGGCGACGGCCGTTCAAGAACGACGAGGCGCCGATTTGCCAGGCCTGTAAGTAAGTGCTCCAGATGACGGAGTTTCTTGGGGGTCTGGTCATCCGACAGATATGCACGAAAGTTAATATAGGCGCGATACAGCCGTATAATATGAGGACGATTTATGTCAAGGTTGTATCCATACTTGGCCGCAAATTCCGGCAACGACTTGAGTAACTCTTCCGTGAGCGTCGTCTGTGCAAATTCGTGAACCAGGGTACCATAATTGGCCGACTCAAACGCGCGGGGTGAGAGCTCCAGGAGAGCCTCCTTACATTCCTCTGAAGAATTATAGCCGAGAAGTGGCGCGAGCCCGGCGAACAGACTTAGGCCACGCGCGCGTGACTCCACTCCGACATGGACAAAGAGAGTAGCGCCATCGTGAAATGTGGGGCGAACGCCCACGAGTTTTACAGAGTGTGGACTGTCCTGACCAAAGAAGGCATCTAGAAACGGAGGCACCAGGCCTATCTTTCCCGCCGTTAGTAGCTTGTCGCTGTCAAGAATGTACTGCTTCTTGATACTGCTGAAAATCTTCTTGTAATCAACGGCCTCCTGAACCTCTACTGCTGGGCCCGCGAATGTGAAGCTGCCGTCCGCGATGCTCTTCTTATAGGTCTGGATTAGCGTGGGTTTGATGCCGCAGCAGGGAAAGGGATACTTCTTGGGATGAGTGACCTCCTTGATGAGACCGATGAAACGGTGAAAAGATTCCGCATCTTTTTTCTTACGAATAATGACGGATTCTTGCGGACCAGGCACACTCATGTCACGAATAGGGCGGCCGCCGCAAAAGGGGCAGGTGTTAGGCGGTTTGTCAGCACCGTCACGTCTGGCCGTGCCCTCGAACTCCGAACGTAGCAGAGGCATATTACAGCTCTCCTTTGCACACCAGAACTCGGCACAGGTCAGAAAGAGGCGATTATACGGCGGGCTCTTACTGACGTAGTTATATACGGTCCAGATGGGTAGGCCTCCAGTGTCAGTTATATAGCCGTCCTGTGAGGCTGGCAGGTCATCTGGGCTGCGGGGAGGCAGGTCAACGAACCGCACGCGGCCCTCATAACAGCCGTGAAGCTTGCGGTACTGCTCTTCCGTAAATATATTAGGCTGACGTCCTTCTACGGTTCCACACCGACGACTGTAGGTGTTGCCTTGTTTCTCCTTTGCGCCTTTTTCCTTAGTATTGGCCGCAGGATCTTCATAACTGAATAACTGTGGATCCAAGCCGGTCAGTTTTGTGATATAATATTTGGCAAGGGCTTTGAGAGGCGCATCACTGGCGAGCCAGGGTTTCGTGCGACAGTCGGCGGGTTGAATATTCAGGACTTCGGCTACGGGTGCGGCTTCTTCACCTTCGCCTTCCGATTCAGATTCAAACCCTAGATCGCCCAGGTCAATCTCTCCATCATCACCGCCTTCGGCTCCCTGTTGAACCACAGCCGCGATTTCAAGTACAATCTGGGGCGGCGCGACCATACCGAGATTCGGCGCGCCGAGCAGCACGCCAATCACACTCGCCAGGCGTTGAACCTCTTCTAGCGAACCTGCGCCCTGTATCTCCAGAGAATAATTAGGATAGTCGCCACGAATAGTGACCGATGTGCCGGCGGAGTGTTTTGGTACCGCTAGGAAACCAGTAGTAATAGATGGCGCGACGGCCTTTGCTCTGCGCTCTATCCAGCGCTCAACAACAGTCTTTGCTGCTTCCTTTTTAATACCAAACTGCGTCATCAGTCCTGACACAAACTTCTCCATATTGGGTTCTCCGTCATTTGGATCAACCTCACCGCCCTCTTGTTCCACCAGACCCGTGATAAACGCGAACATCTCCGCTTCGCTCTCATAATTACTAACAGCGCGCCAGCGGAAGGTAAGACCGTCGCCTGCTTCTAAGAAAGGCGTGAGTGCGGCGAGACGTTTTTTGATTTCACCTGCAGAAAGGCCGGCTGAGGTGGCCGGCGATGGATGTTTCCACTCATAGGTGGCATGAATATCACTCAGTAGGGGACGGGCAGCAATACCCAAATCGTCCAGAACTCTGCGTATCAGTTCCTCTGCATCGGCTGCCGCGGATGCCAAATATGTGGCCCCGCGCTGAGGTACTTCCAGCGTAATATCACAGGAGCCATCTTCAAAAATGACCATAGTAAGTGCCTGAGACCCGGTAATGGGAACTTTGGCGACAATGACATTGGGTGCGGGCGGCGGATAGTGGAGAAAACGGGCGAGCAGCCGATCATTGGTGATAATAGGCGTGCCATCAGGGTTTAGCGCAAGTTTAAGCAGCGGACTACGAGGAGCTGCTGGAAAGTAACGCATAAACGGCATTATAGTCGTGGTGGGCAACCTATAAAACATTTGTTCAAGCGATTCAGGGCGTGGGAAAGCAAGAGCCCAACGCAGACGGGCCACTGTCGTCATAGCGATGGAGTCGCCTGCAACACCGGCGGCAAGAGACTCCTGGACGGTCGTAATACGGCTTTTTCGGTCTAATGTGTAAGGAACACAGAGAGCATAGTCATCGGTTATTGCGTCAGAAGACTCCGCCGCTGCGCCGACTTCGGCAGGGTCCGTGAGCCAAGGAAAATACATCACATAAAAGCCACCAAAGAGGACGGGAGTCATTTCGCCCTGAAGAGAGGCAAGACTGATGACAGTAATGGTGGGAATACCGGGCAGCTCTGGTGCTAGTGCTGTTTCAAGAATAAGTCCACCGAGCATGACGGGAGTCACGGGCTTACGTACACCCTGTGCGTTAACGAGGGCGGGGTTTGGCATCCTGGTACTGGGATCGGGCAAGACCGCATCGGCCACGTCGGCCGGCCAGTGGAATTCTATTGGCCTGAAACCGGCGCCGGTACGGACACCGATGAAGACACGCTCTGGTGCCCATTCGGGGGCACCGTCTTTTTTCATCCAGATTATGCGTTTCAGGTCGGTCACGCTGATGAAGGGATAGGCCTCTACTGTTTCCGTGCTAGATCCATAGAACTCAACCTGGAGTTCACGCCATGGACCCTGGAGGTCCCGCAGTAACGGAATAGTAACACTCATGGTCCTCTATATACCTACAGGGGATTCTGAGTGGTACTATGACGCAACTTACTCTGGATTGGGGTCCTTGTCTTTCTTGTAGGTAGGCTGGTCCGTGATATGAATGCCGCAGTATTCTACGGGATGCGCGGCAAAATCTGTGTAACGATAAATCTGGATTTCCTCCGCGCGCTTCAGCAGCCATGCAAAGTTGTTCCAGAACAGCGGCGTATGTCCCACATCTACTGTGCCAATATGAGACATCTCGTGAAGAGCCACGAAGGTGATGATGTTCTCGTCTACAAGTTCCTCGGTGGCGTTGCGCTGGCGCAGACACATGAATACCTTCTCGCCCTTATTTACAGAATAGGAAGTGTAAGACGCGTCGGGCGCGGACTCGGAGAAACGCGAGGGGTCGGCATCAAAATTACGGAGCAGCTGGGCCACGAAGGGCTTCTCTGCATGCGTCTGTTTGAGTACCGTCATAAGGCGTAGGAGCTTGCCCCGAGTGCGGGCGAGACGATCGGCGGCCTCCTGCTTGTCTGGCAGGTTACGGACAATGTATTTTTGGCCGTCCACCTTGGATTCAACATGTGCCATATCATGGGATCCCTGCTTGTATGCGAAAGCGGCGGCACCGGCGCCGAGCACACCTAACACGAGTGCGTAAGGCGACGCGTTCATCTGCTTTTGGACTATGATATTTCTTATCATAGTCTAAAAAGGAATAAGAGAGCGTCTAGCAGTCCAGAGGCTTGCGAGACAGATCGGGCTCAATAGTGCTCTGAAGCCAGGGGCTCACCTGGACCTGGGGGCAGGGAGGCTCAGCGCGCAGCTGGAGATTCGCGTTACGCAGGCTCTGGCCGATCGTGTTCACGCCAATCAGGGCACCGGCCGACAGAAAGTTCTTGCCCATGATGTCGCCGGTGCCCGCGGGATTCACCTGGGCCCACTGACTATTGGGGTCGCTGGGCAGCAGGTCCGTGGGATTCAGCAGCTCACGGGGATAGCAGCCGGCGGGCTTCTTAGCGCCCATAGGCACTGCGCCCATGGTGGCCGCATAGTCGGAGAAACCCTCGGCACCGGCAGCAGGCACGGGCATTGCATGGGGATTTGCATGTGCCTCAGGGCCCTCAGTAGATGCCAGGTTCGCACCCATGCCACCATTCCTGTTTTCAAGCTTGTCGGGCATCCCAGTCAGAGGCATACCAGGAGCGTTGGGACCCTTCTTCTTGTCGTCCTGATTTGCGAAACCCTCCATGCGTACCATCTTCTTCAACACAGGCCAGTTGACCATCACTGCATATCCCACCAAACCAAGGACAATTAATCCGACAATCAGGCTCTGATCCAACATCGTTCTGATGAGAAGCGTGAAAATTCTTACAGAGAAGACGGAGCATCGGATTCGGACCCATCGGATAGGTCGTATTCACTAAAATGCGACTCGTCATCCTCGAGTTCACCGAACAGCTTTACGTACCGGGCCTCCTCCTTGGCAGCCATGTGCTCGGCGATCTGGGCCTTCAATCTGGCCTCGCGAACCCGCTCTTTCGCTAAGAATTTACGTGCATCATGGTCACGGCGCAGCATCGTTGTTGGCGCATTTTCCACTTCCAGCTCCGCCAGCTGAATCTCGCGGGTGTCATCCTCAAACAAAGAGATGGTATCCAGATCCGGGGTAAAATCCACCGTCCACACCGGAGTGATCGCCTTTGCCGTCATCAAGAGGCCCTTGAGGGACCAGACAGCCTTTCCTACTCCGGGAACAGCGGGGGCCATGCTATCCCAGGGCTTGAACAGGGGCTCCAGGAGGTCACGACGCGGAGGCCGGGAAAACCAAGATCCGTGGCCTAGCATCTCGCCCAGCAACTGCTTTCGGAGAGACCCCGCCCATGTCTGCCACTCTTCAGAAAACGTCCAACCGGACAGATCACAGACGAGGCTGGGGGCCTGTATCGGGGAAGATAATGCCATCAGATATCCATCTTCCTGTTTCTTCGGAGACTGCAACGGCATCTTACCTAGGCATGCGTTCTGTGAACTACCATAAAACCGCGGCGACATACAATGGACACGCCGAATGAAGAGACCAAGGAAACAAAGGCGCGCAATGCCCTTCACCGCCTCGGGTTGGAACTAGCAGATCGGTGGGTGACGAACTTTGAGCAGCGTCCGACAGAGCAACTCGTGCTCCAAAAATACATTGACCCCATTGTGCGTCATATCTTGAATTCTATCTTTCCCTGGATAGTGGGCGTTGCCATATTATTTTTGCTGCTGCTCTTCTGTACGATGGTCACATGTTGGGTGGTCATTCGGTCGGGATATACACCGGCGGTGTTACCGGATAATTTTTTACATGTGGTGAAGTAAGCCCGATGTCGGAAGCCGAAACCAAGCGTCTTCTTGGAGAAGCCGTCCGATCGTGGATACATATGGACAATTTGTGCGAAAATCACGCTGTTCAGGCGACCAAGGCACGGGAGATACGTGCGAAGCATGAGCAGGATGCTATAACGTATATGAAGGCACTCAAGTATGACAAGTCTACCATCCAAGTCTCCGGTGCTGTGCTAGAGTTACAGACCAAGTCGGTGGCGTCGGCGCCCACCTGGGGCTTCCTGGAGAAGGAGATAGTAGCATGGTCTGCGACGTCGGGAGTGACACCGGTCCAGACACAGTCGCTGCTCAAGTGGCTCCACGCACACCGGGAGGTCAAGGAGGTGGAGCATTTGAAGAAGCAGGGGCCGGGTCGGTCTAAGACTCCCCACAAGAAGTAGTATAATGAATCTCTTCTACGTCAATGAATTCGGAGAATGCATTGCCGACGATGCTAGTCATCTCGCAGGTCTGATTAAGAGCTATGTGGAACGGCGCGGTGCCGAGCTGGATGTTGACGTGGGTCGTCAGATTCTCAAGTATATCAAGATGCGCTACGGTGTATCGCGTAATGAAATCGGCTGGCCCACACTCACCGTATCCACACCTAACGGTTGGACTCCCGATCACGAAGATAAGTGGCATGATTGGCTAGAGCTCAACTGTTCGCTTGATTCCTGGATGACCGAGGTCATGGAGCCCTATTTCGGCACAGGCTGCCATGTCTGGGAGGGCATGTGTGAGGGCTGGCGATGGGAGATTCACCAGTTTCTGCCATGGTGGATCAAGCGGTCTGCTGAGCTTGTAGTTGTGTATGAATCAGATGAGGAGGAAGAGCAAACCGTGGATGCATATATCATGGACCATGGGTCGGCGAAGCAGAAGCGGGCGGCGGGGCTTGAGAGATAAGGTGCTAGACGGCACCTCACGCACTCCAGTTAGAATGATTAAACGGGTTAACGGCGATGCCGCCACGCTCCGCCTTGAACCGGTTCACCTCTCTGTCAAACTCAATGTCAGAGTTCTCTGCACGGCGCATGCGCTGGTCCAGAGCCGTCTCCGCCGGGCGAGGCCCGTAGCAGTTCACACCGAACCGCTGCTCGGCATTAGGGAAGAAGCCACCATTCACACCGGGCAGACCGCATGCCATGCGTTCGCGCTCTGGCCCCTCCTGGAGTTTGTCATAGGTTGACTTCTGTGTAGGATACAGAGCGAGCTGGCCCTTGGTCCACCCGTAGTTACACCAGTCGGCCCCCGCCTTATATGCGTGCTTAACCTGGTCGTAGTTAGCCAGCTCCGCGCCAAAGGCGCGGCACAGCGGCTCCGCCTCTCCAAACGTATACAGATTGCGACTCACGTTGAACACCTGAGCCCCTGATCCAAGTCCGAGAGCCGAATCCACATCAGACTCTATACGCTGGAGCTCTGACGGTCCTGACGGCCCCGTAGGATTCAGCCGAGCATGAACACCGCCGGGTGTCTTGATGTCCACGCGTTCTCCGCGGTCTCTGCTAGTCATCAAATTGCCCCATCCAAGCTGAATGTAGTAGCCGATAACCTCATAGTAGACATAAAAAAGAACAACTAGGGCGATGAGAGCCAGGACCATGCCCGTTCCCGTTTGAGGCGAGATACTGTTCTCCATTCTATCATGGGGACGCAATTTGCTCCAAGAACAGAATATATGTATCGGGGCCCGATGCGCCGTCGGCCTTTTGTACTCGGCCATCATTATACAGCCACCAGCCATCGCTCTCTCTGTTCCGCATGACATAGTGGCCGCCATGTGTGCCTCCCAAATGCTCCAGAGTGCTCATCACGCGATACGTGAGCTTTCCCTGAATGGAGGGCCATGCGCGCCAGGGTCCAAGTGGCACGGAGTTCTCATCATAGGCTATCCGTGCGCGGACCTTGGACCCCGTATTCGTGTAGCGCTTGAGTACCAGAATCAGATGTTTAGGAAACCGACTCACCGTCGTAATGATATTGGCAGGTCCCTTCTTTGCACACTTTTCACACGAGTAGTCGTCCAGGTGCTCCGTGCGGAAGGCGGCAGTAATGCACTCAGACAGCGACGGTGCCGGATTGCCGACCTTGTCGGCGCCCGGAATAGGCAGCTTCAACATGCTCCACGGCTCATAGCGAGTGGAGCATGTCTTACACTGCTCGCAGACGACCTTGGTTTGGGTCTGGCCGAAGAAGTTCTCCACAAAGGGTGAGTAGGTCTTCTTGAAATATGTGGTCCAACTCGTCAGACTCTGAATGAGCTCCTTATCCTCGGTTGTGATGGGCGTGCCGACGATATTCATGTGGACCTCGCGTCCCAGGCTAGTATGCAGAGCATCCATCAAGAGCTCAATGGCCTCGTCGGAATCGGCCTGACGACCGAAGCGGATATCCTCGTTGACGGCGCGGGCATAGTTAATAAACTCTTTCACGAAGCCGCTGGGATTTATGAGCTCTGTACCGGGTGCGCCTAGCCGTGTGACGAGATCGGCCGTTGCCGTCACCAGACCGCCCCACTTTGCGTCACTAGGAAGATGCTTCTTCCAGTTCTCCGTGCCCATGTAGTCCACATAGGGCTGCGACTTCAGGAGTGCCTGGAAGGCTGAATTGAGATAGCACGTATTGCCCACATTGGCTAGACCGTGCCTGGAAGTCATCGTACAGGAACGGTTGTGTTCTGGTCACCCATCACCTTTTTGAGGCTACGCAGCCGGACAGACGGTTATTCAAGGGAGTTTACAGGTTCGAGATTAGACAGATCCATGGTGTCAAAGGCCGCACCGCCGCGCTGAGCGGACCGGGATACATCCTTGAATGCGGCATCCAGCGACTTCCAGTAGGGCTGCACATTGGGAGTCCGTTTACACTCCTTAGTGCCTAGCAGAAGCGTCGTGTAGCTGAAGTCGCCCTTGTAATCCAGCTTCTTTTCGCCCACGTAGATGAGGAAGCCGACCAGGGTCAGGGCCGCCGCAACGCCAAGGATGCCCTCCTTGATGGGTTTCAAGTCGTATTTCTTAGGGTGGCTCTCATCATAGATATCCATCAAATATAGAGCAGCTAAGAGCACTGCCAGGACCAGCCACCAGTTCGCTGTCATCTTGGAGGAGATGAGAAACCACAGATAGATGATCGCGCTCGTCATCAGGACAGTGGCGAATGGCATTGTGTCGTCCAGCTCAGTGTCAGTAACGACGATGAAGAACGTGAGCGTCAGGAAGGCGACAAGATGGCGAGACACCATGGAGCTGCCCAGAGCGGAGTCCGCATTACAGAAGAAGAGCGGCTGGATGTAGGCCGCGGCCAGCACCAGATACAGAACAAAAAGATTGCGGCCAGACAATACACGATCAATCATTCCCTACTTGGGTTGCTGTTTTCCCAAAGAATCTGCGGATATCCACCAGACCAGCGGCATCACGGCGAGCCACGCGGAGTGCAGCACCGAACAGTAGCTCTTCGGCCAGCTTCTCGCGACCCGCGGAGTCCAGGCCCCTCAGCTGATGCGGCTTCACGCCTGGGAGGCGGTCTACGACGAGACCGAACACCTGCGCCACCGGCTTCGCTATCTGGTTTGTAATATAGAAGAGGAAGTCGGGTTTCAGACCTTTCTCGGCCATGTAGGCGGGCGTCTCAATACGGTCGCCCTGACTAGCAGTGGTCGGCCAGGGTTTGCCGCTCGGCTGTAGACAATAGACGAAGGGAATGCGGTCATTGGACGACGGCTTGTTGCCGGGGTCGCGGACACCGATACGGTCGGCGAGGACCTTGTGCGCCGGGACGAGCTTGTATTCCGCACGCAGGCTCTTAGAGATCGTGAGGCGCTTGAGGGGGAAGCTGCCGGCCAGGAGGTCGGTGATCGCTTGGCGGACAAAGTGAAAGGCCGCCCCAATGTCACGCTTATTTAGGATACGCTCAATTACGCCGCCGTACACATATTTGACGATGGGCGCATTGTCGCGGCGCTTCATCACGATGCCCATGGACTTGCGATGATAGTCGCCATCGTCCAACCCGCCCTCCGTCATGTCGCCGAAGTAGCGCTTCTTGGATAGTAAGCAGAAGCAACGGAACATCTTGTCAAACTCGAAGTCGTGGGGTTTCTTGAGGGCGCCGCTGATCTTGCCGCCGGCCTCTTCGGCCAGCTCCTTGGCCGCGGCCTGGGCCGCGCGGCCCGTCAGGCGCTCACCCGTGACGGGGTCACGGGGTCGGAAGGAGATGAACACGGAATCCGTGTCGCCGTAGACAACGACGGCGGAGCACCGTGGGTCTCCAGCGTCGGGCCCATAGGCCGCCTCCACGCACGCCTTACTGAACAAGAGCTGTTGACGACCGTGACCTGTCGTTGATGCGGCCAGGCACTTGCGCCGGATCTTTGACGTGTTTGAGCCCAGCTGACCATAGAGCGAATTGGCCGTGAGCTTGTAGGCGAGCTGCTGCGCATCTAGCAGGGCCTTGCGGAAATCGTCGGTCTCCTTCTCGGCCTCCTTACGCGTGGCCTTGCGCTGACTGAGGAGCTTCTGGAGAATCTTGGGCAACGTAGATTTTCCTGTGGCCGGTTGCGCATAGCGACAGACGCGGCGCCCCCAGGGTTTGAGGGGCGGATGCTTCCTAGTGTCAGCCGGGTCCGGCTTGAGAATGTCATAGTCCACCTCCAGATAGGACCAGCCAGGCAGGTTATCGTAGGTGTCGCTGCCCTCATTGATTCCTAGCAGTCGGCCCTGGAGATCGTAGTCCTTAACCCACACCACGCTGTCGTGGCTGAGATTTTCGCTGATGATGGATGAGGGATACAGTGAGCTGAAATCCAGGGCGGCGACGGGCTCGTCATCCAGATAGATGCCGGCGAGAGGGTCTAGCACGATGGCGCCCTCGTAGCCTTCGGCGTCATCGGCGATGATCTCCGCATCGGCAGCAGGCGTATAAATCCCAGCGGCTTTGCGAGAGAGTTTATCAATTATGTCCGCTCCGTGAATAGATTCACGGCTGTTAGGCGGCGCGGGCAGCACGGGAATGAGCTGATCCTCCTTACGGCACTCGTAGAAGACGAGCGACTCGGACTTGATGCCCTGGCCGCGGGTGAAGATGAAGTCCACGGGCACCCAGCAGATATTGGCCATGGCCACAGAATTGTTGAGGACCTCTAGTTTCTGGAACACCTCTTTGACGAGGTCGCAGTCTTGAATACAGTAGCGGGCCACACGGGCACGTTCGGTGGGGCCCTGGGCGTGGAGGGCGAAGATCTCCTTGGGACTTACATCGTCCTTGGACTGGGCCCAGCGAACCGCTGTCATCTCTCCGATGGCCTCGGCCACCTCGGGGCTGACGGCGACCGTCAACGACTTGGCGGTCACGGCGACCACCTGGACTTTCTCGCCGATGACGTCGTTCTCCTCGTCCATGAGGACAATGTAGCGACCGGGCGTCGTGCCCTTGGTTGACTTGGTTGGAATGGTCGCATGGCCTTCGGTCACAGTAACAGGCCCCGTCACCGATCCCGACATGAACGTGGCCGTCACGTTATCCAGACTGTAGGAGTCCAGGACGGCATTGCGGCGCACGTAGGCGAGCAAGTCAATGTGGAGACGGCCGGTGCCGAGGATGATATAGAAGGTATTGTCACCCATCGCGGAGCTGGACAAGAACTTCTCCTGAATGATGGGGCGCTCGGCCACGCGACTGAAGGTCCGCAGTGCGCCGTTACAGCCATTCACGGTGGCGCGGTCCCAGACGTATTTGTCATCAAAGCCGAAGATGTTGTAGCCCACCATGATGTCGGGATCAAGCTGACCGATGAGCCGACACCAACCGCGGATGACCTCGGCCTCTGTGCGACAGGAGTGAACATTGACACCCTCCACGGCCGCACAGGAACCGAGAACAAAGATATCCTTACGCAGCACCTTGTCGCCCACGTAGGTGGATGCACCAATCTGGATGATGGGGTCGCCCTCAATCGCTGGCAGATGCTCGGTGAGAAGCGCATCGGCAGCGTCGGTCGCATCATCGCCCCATCGGAGCCTGGACCATGCTCGCCCCGCTGCAGCGAGTCCGGCCTCCAGGTCGGCGGCCACATAGATGCGACTTAGGGGACCCTTGCCTGCGACTGCTTGACGAATGGCGGCGGCCACGGCCGGCCAGTCACGGATGCCCTCTGCAATAATCTCACGCACAGGTTTTCTCCAAGTCTTTATCGCCAGCGGAAAGTCGCCGTGACTGCTAGTACACTCAATATCCCAATACATGGTGCGCAGAGGCGCAGTGGCAAGCTGATTGGGGGCCGGTCCCACTTGACTGACATCCGTACTGGCCTTGATCTTGGTGGTCGTCATGGCCTCTGCCTCGTCCCATTGGTCCTCTGGCACAGAAACCCAACTGGCCGGCTGGAGCTCGCGAACATGGAAGAATCGGAGCATGGGGTCAATGTTTGCCTCAAATACGCGAAGGGTCTGGCCCTTGTAAGGAATGGGTAGGGCAGTATCTGGATACTGACAGCGATCACGGACTTTTGTCCAACTGCGTTTGGAGACGGACTGGACCTTGAGGAAGGTGAAGAGACGGTCGGCAGTAAAGTCCCAGAAGGACTTGTGCTTTTCTACGCTGAACGTGAGGCCAGGAATGTCGGTCTCAAGATACGTCTGATAAGCGACGCGCTGGTTTACTGTCCACTCGGGCAACTCAATATAGAAATAGGGCTGGAAGCCGGTGACGTCTAGACTGACGGACTCACCGGCGGCTGTAGAGCCGAATAGTGTGACTTGATAGGCTCCTTCAACATCCTTAGCACGGCCGCTAAGGATCTGGAATTGTAGCATCTTGCGCTGCTTACGAAGTAAGCGGCGGCAACTGGGTCAAATTTAATGGCGCCGCCCTCGGTGCCGCCGAGAACGGTGCCGAGGGCGCCTGAGCCTACGAGACCGGCGCCCACCTCCTGAGAATACAGAATTGGTAGGAATCACTTCACCAGGTGTTCTAATCTTAATAAATGACGCAATTGCCTCTGGGCTACGGTCCGGTACCTTAGATACATTCCCCTCTTTGTCCACATACAGGATAGTCGGCACAGCGGGAACCGACACACCAGACGCCGATGCGGCCTTCGCAATAGGGCTTCCCTCATAACTGTTCACCTCGGTCTTCTTCATGGCAATTTGCCGACTGTATTCATTACATAATTTTTCCCATACCGGCTTAAACATCTGGCAGGGTCCACAGGTATCAGAATATACCAGATGCAGCTCTGGACCCATCTCTACTGGAGATCACGAAAAAACCGCGGCGACTAATAGATGGACACCCTACTTAAATTTGCGCTCGTAGTCGCTGTCACAATCATCTTTGTCTATTTGGTATTACCTCGGCCCGAGTACCGTGAAGTTATAGTTCCCGAGGAGCGTGTCATTGAAGAGGAGAACTTATACGCGCGCACCCCCATCAATAAAGTAGACGACTACGAATTTTCTCGCATTGTTGGCTATCAGGAGGGTAACAGAATGATTGTGCCAGAGCAGAATTTTGACCTCATTCTGAATCAGCGCCAGTTTGACTGGCCCAATCAGCCACTGCTAGCCGATGAGCGGGCCGACAAGTATCGGGACCTGCCTCGTGGTGTCACTGAAGGCTTTTCTGGTCTAAAAGAAATCGTGCTCGCTGAGCCAACGCCCATGGAACAAGCAGTGGAGGCCGTGAGTCGGTATGGGGAGCGGCGCCAGCGGGTTGAAGAGATAGACATCGCCGAATCCTGTACTGTCAGTCGTGAGGATCGGGAGGTCGCCGCCATGGTCGCAGCCACCTACAATGATCCCAACTTTGAGCCCGTAGTGACCCGCGTCGGCCCCCACAACTGGGAGGTGAACGAGCTCAAGCAGCTGCGGGCTTCTAGTCCCGAAGAAGTGCCATACCGTAATCCCTATGCAAAAGATGCCGTTGATATCCGATTCAAGTATCGTCAGGGCGCCGATGTAGAGTCTGCAATTGACCCCTACTTTCCCGTCGAGCACAGCCCCTTTAATGAACGTGATCGCTTCTACGGTCCCGTGCCCGGCATGGAGCGCATGTTCGGACCCACCCGGGATACTGAGCATTGGTATTAGATGGAACGCTACTACGTTCTCCGAGATAGTTCAGGATCCATATTGGCTCTCAATACGGATCGTGAAATAATTCGCGCACTCTTTTTTAAGACACCGAATACCGAAATCTGGATCATGAAAATGGACGACGGATTCACAGCGGAGTTTTACTGTTTTCTTAGCGCGGCGCCTAGCGTAAAATTGCCGTCTTGGTAAAGTAGCTCAGGCGCGACTCTCCATACTGTATTGATGTCTCAACACAGAGGAGCTGATCGCCCGAGTCCGCGCGCCACTCAACATGTTCGTGGAAGATACCCACACGATCCGCAGGCCACACCGTGCTCGTACTCAAATCATTGTATCCTGTCGCGACGGGGCACCGAATGTACTTACATACGGCATCGGATACAATCGGCGGGCCCGTATTATTAAGCTCTAACGTGAGAAAGAAGGTGCCGCCGCCTACGGGCGTAGAGAGTGCAAGTGATGTAGGACGAAATATGGAGGTCTCGTTACAGCTCCAGATAGTGGCGGCGGCCATTAAGGCAAACATATACGTGTTATAATGAAAATAATGTCGCGATTTGATCCTCATATTCGGCACGCAGAGTGGTACCATCAAAGATGAAGCGCCCCTCAAAAGTAGCCATCAGCTTAGGCTCAGAGCGTGACTTGCGCCGCGTGCCCTTGGCCGATTTTTTTGTATAAGTAGGTTCGGCCTCCACTATGGTCATCTCGCCCTCGGCCACGGCCTCGTAGTGTCCATCATTTGAATACGCGCCCTCACCTTCCTCAAACTGTGCGCCGCCCGCCATATAATAGATAAGAATCGTAGGTCCATCATCAAAGGCCGCAATAGAACTAGCATTGTTGTCGGCCAGCTTGTCGCGACTATTCAGGACTAGCATATTGTGAGCCGGTATGCCTAACACATCGGGCAGCGCCTTTGCGATGACGGGTCCTAGTTCAATCGGAATCTCCTGGCCCTGAATGACATCGGCAATCTCGTTCATCAGCGGAAACTGGAGCGCCTTGAGCACGATCAGAATAGCACAGTCCTTGTGAATCTTCGTGGCCCCGCACTTGTAGAAGACACGATTTTCATAGAGGTCGCCGGGGCCTCCGTGATACGGATTGTGCTGCGACATGCTTACGCGTTCTACTTCGGCTACTGCTGCAAGGACACTGTCTTTGTATAGGGGATCCGCCTCCGCCTTGTCTCTACAAAATGAATTCACCACAAAAGCGACCTCTATGAGCCGGCGCACCTTGAGTCGCAGCTCTGCGCGAAAGGCCTTGGCCATCTGCTTGCGATCGGCATCCGCGGCCCGATACTCGGCAGAAACGGCGTGAAGCACCGAATGAAGCAAACAGTTGCCGTCGCCGAGCACACCTATGCGCACGAGGTGTTCGCCGCTATATCCAGGACCGATGGCCTGAATTTGACCGGGTCGCAGCATGTCGTCTCCTTCGACGACCTCCATCGGGCGACCGAGCACGTCCATTCTACTGATGGGCAGTAAAGTTAGCCTATTATGCGTCGCATAACTGTCAGACAGTAAAGTTGAAGCGCAAGTCACAGCGCACTGCTAGTTACGATGAAGGTTCTCTTTAATGACTGTTATGGCATGTTCTGTTTCTCTGTAGCGTTTATTGAGGAGTATAAACGGCGATTTCCCGCCGACTGGAAACAATTCATTTCCGACCTGGACCAACATCATTGGGTCCGCCGTGATCCCAACTGTATCGTGCTCTTTGAGGAGCGCGGCTCTGAGTGGTGCTCGGGAGTCGGCTCCATGCTTCAAGTAGTAGAGATTCCGGAGGTCTTCGCCGACTACTGGGAGATTGAGGACTACGACGGAAATGAGACAGTGCGTATCCTGAAAGACTCGGCTCTGGCTGCCGAGCTCCATCGGTTCATCGGCAGCGGCGATGCCGATACCCTCAGAGCGGCATATAAGCGAATCATGGAGACCGATACCGCACTGGTATCGGGTATCGGTCTCCTAGATGCATTCGTCTAGCGGTATTTGTTGCCGAGCATATAGCAGCCGTTTGCTCGTGGAATCCGACCCATGGACTTGAGGGAAGATCGTGCGGTGAAACCGATGGAGCGGCCCGCTCGGAAGTCGCGCTCGGCTTTAAGGACTCTAGCAGTGGTGCGGAGCGGAGACCGTTTCACTGACTTGGCGCGGATAGGATACGGGGTTCGGCGACACTCCATTCTACTATCAGAGGTTAAACGCTGGGAGCCTATTCTTCATTAATGCTCGTCATCGATATTCGCGAGAAGCAGTTGTGCGCGGCCCTCGGTACCCTCGGTGTACCCTACAAAACAGCGAATCTGGATGTCGGCGATATCATGATTCAGAATGCCGACGGCGAACCCCTGCTCGTGGCCGAGCGCAAGAGTCACGCCGATTTTGCCGCATCGAACGCCGATGGTCGCTATCGTGAGCAGCGGGCACGTCTGATGGCCGTCCGTGGCTCCGGTGTAGCGGTCATCTACATTCTTGAGGGCACCTGGGCCGATGAGGGCCGCATGTATGGCCGAACATCGGAGGCCCAACTCAAGCGTCTCACGACACGTCTCATGCTACGCTATGGGCTGCCGGTGCTGGGCGCCGCCTCCATCCAGGACACTGCACAGTGGTGTCGGACTCTGGTGGCCCAACTCGCCGACGACGACACTGTCTTTCAGCCGGATTCTGAGGATGCTACCGTGACCGCCATGTCTGGATTCACAGCGGCGCTGTCCGCCGTTAAGAAGGCCAATCGGACACCGTTGTCAACGGCGACGGGCATGCTGGGCGCCGTTCCCGGTCTGGGACCCAAGCGTGTGACAGCTCTGCTAGCCACGCATTCTATTGCCGATCTCGTGGCTTTGACAGAGGCCGAACTCGCAGACCTCGTGGTCGGCAAACGGCTCGGGGCCATCGCAGCCACGTTATATGAGGCGTTAAGAGCTCATGGTCCAGAGTAGATGTTGGCTTTTTGTTTTATGACCTATGGAGATGTGGAGCATCGCGAGATATGGGAACCGTTTTTTGCAGCGGCGCCGCCCGACCAGTATACTATTTTAATCCATCGCCAGGAGGGTGAGGGATCGGCGATGCCCGCGACCATAATCCCTACGCAGCCTACCGAATGGGGCACATGGAGTCTGGTTGAGGTGCAGCAGAGTCTGTTTCGCGAGGCGGCGAAAAATCCTGCTGTGACCAAATTTATCTTGTTATCGTCAGACACGATCCCGTTGTATTCATTTGACGCGCTGTATAAGGCATTGATGGCCGATGACAAGGGCTATCTCCGAAAAACAGGGAATGTGCAGTCCAACCGAAAGAAACCTAATATGGCAGCGTGGCCGAAGCGACCCTGGCGATGGTCACTGACATCACAATGGATTATTCTGAATCGGGCCCAATTCACGATCCTAGAGGATAATTTTGCTATGCTCCGCGCCGTCTTTGGCAAGATGTACATTCCCGATGAACATGTCTACAGCATTTTCTTTGATGGATTCGGTCTCCTTGACACATTTCATCTGGTAGCACCGGTTCATGTCCAGTGGGACCCGAAGTCGCATACCATCCCTGCCATGATGTGTCCACCGATGATTCGGTTTAAACGCCCTGAGAAGAACCGGCCATGCTCTGTATGGCACCGTGACCGACCACATACGTTTCATGCGGAGGAGTTGACGCCGCGTAAGGTGGCCCAAATCTACGCATCGTCTGCATTCTTTTTAAGAAAAGTATGCAGGCTGGCCCCACTACGATTTGATATGACGCGCAACCGTATCTTACTACCTAAGGCGTGAGCCCAGTAATAGATGTATATGGACGCAAAAATTTATAATCCCTGGAATCCCAACAATCGCGATATTCCGGTTGCTGAGATTACTCGGATTGCTGGATATACGCCCAAACGCGTGGAGCTATTTCGCCAGGCGTGTGTGCATAAGTCATTTGTGGCACGTCAGCATGATGGAGTCGTTGCGCCGAAACCCGATGATTGTCTGGCTCTAAAGGCAGCGGATAATGAGCATCTGGAGTTCGTCGGCGACGGTTTTCTGGACGCCATTGTGGGGGATTACTTAGAGCGTCGATTCCCGGGTGAGGGCGAGGGCTTCTGGACCTCGCTGCGCTCTGATCTCGTCAATAACGAGCACCTAGGAGAACTAGCACTAAAGTTGGGAATGGCGCCGTGGCTCATCATGTCGCGGCACATGGAGGAGTTCTGTGGTGGCCGTACAAATCGGCGGATGCTGGGGTCTATGCTAGAAGCGTGGATTGCGGCCATGTGGCGCGACCGGGTGTCGGTGGATGCGCGGACGGCATTCTGGCATGTGCAGCAATGGCTTATCGCCGTAATTGAGGAACATGTGGATTTTAGTGCACTCATTGCGACGAACACGAATTTCAAGGATCAGTTGTTACGGCATTATCAGGCGACGTTCCATCAGCCGCCGCGATATAAGGAGGTTCACACCGAGGGGCCGCTTCATAATCGGACATTCACCATGGGCGTGCTTCTCCCGGACGGTGCAGTGCTGGTGACAGCGAGTGCGCGGAATAAGAAAGAGGCGGAGCAGGAAGCATCGCGACTTGCACTGATTCATTTCGGCAAGATTAGTGCGTGACTTTATGCGCATTGAAATAGAGGATGGCCGATCCAAGAGCATTTTTATCGGCGCTGCGTGGGGATGCGATGCCACAGTCGGTCCGAACTGCGGGACCATCATCGGTTAAACAACTTCCTGCTGGCGCTCTTGCAAAGCTGACTGCTAAGCCGGCAACTGCGGCGACTGCTGCGACTGCTAAGCCGGCGACTGCTGCGACTGCTGCGACTGCGACTGCGAAGCCTGCGACTGCGACTGCTAAGCCTGCGACTGCGACTGCTAAGCCTGCGACTGCGACTGCTAAGCCTGCGACTGCGACTGCTAAGCCTGCGACTGCTGTGACTGCGAAGCCGGCGACTGCAGTAGAAGGCCTTGCCGCCGAACAGTTTGATGAATCTACCGAAATCTCAGCGCCGCTTCGTTCCTTTGCACCCGTTATTTCTCCGCAGTTCCAGACGTTCATGATGATGAATTATTTCAAGTATTCACCAAATCAACAACGAGTGTTTGCGCTGTTACAACAAGGCGCATCCAAAGAAGACATCAACGCACTCATTGCTGCCGAGCAAGCGGCAAAGCGGGCAGATCCAGATGCATGCAAGAATCGTCCTAGCAAGATTGAGACCTTCTATTATCAGAGTCTCGTCCGCGCCTACATGAGCTACGGCACACCGTACCGTGGACTGCTAGTCTATCACGGACTCGGAACAGGTAAGACCTGTACGTCTATCGCTGCAGCCGAGGCCCTATACTGGGGCGGTCGCAAGACCATCTATATCCTGACACCGGCCTCTCTGTCCGATAACTATCGCAAAGACTTGGCCAAGTGTGGCTATTATCCCTTTCGCAAGGACAATCATTGGCAATTTATGGCTGCACCCGCAGACAGTCCAGCATACGCATGGCTTACGGATACCTTCGGTCTGCCGCCCAAGTGGGTGCGCGAGAATAGCGGTGGCTGGGTGCCGACGCCTGGCGCGTCTAATTGGGCCACCCTAGGCGCAAAACAGGAAGTAATAAATGAACAGATTTCCGCGCACATGAATCACCGTTTCAAGTTCATCCACTATAATGGTGTCCCCGCTGCCAAGCTCGCCGAAGAGGCGTTCAAGAGCCTGTATCCTGAGGGTCGCGCGGGACCATTGGGCAAGTCCCTGTTTGATGATGCGGTGATTGTTATTGACGAGGTACACAATCTGGTACGCACCATTAACGGGACTCGCATCGTGACGGAGATTAAAATGGAAGAAAAGAAAAATAAAAAGGGCGTGACTAAGATGAAGAAGAAGACCGTCACAAAGACGATCTGGCAGTATATGAACACGGTAGAGGATTCCGCGGGAGCACGATTCGCCGCCGACGAGCCCCATGAGCCCGTGTGGACCATGCCCAAGTATAGTCCTGCCAATTTTGCCGATAAGGACTCGCCCCATCGCTATCCCCGTGGCTATATTCTGTATAGGCTCCTTCAGAATGCTATAGGCGCAAAGATCATCGCGTTATCCGCCACGCCAATGATTAACTATCCGCAGGAATTCGCGATCCTGTTAAACATCATTGGTGGCGAGCAGCGGATGGCGGCATTCACGACCAAGGCGCCAGTGGATACCATTGCAGACTGGGCAGAGAAGAATCCTGGTGTGTATTATTACGGGCTTCGCACGGTCGGTGGGTCCCGTATTCTGGAGATAACTCCGCCACCCTGCGGCTATTCCAAGGTGGTAATTGATAAAGAGCTGCGTCTTGTGCGGTCTGAACATGAGTATGAGCGGCGATTTTCGGAATGGGTTTCCGAAATGGCTGCGGTTGTTCCTGGGGGCACGACGGTGACCACCCATACGTATCCTATGTTACCCGATGATGGACAAGTGTTTGTAGATAACTTTGTGAATAAGGAGGCCAAGGGCGATCAGGCAATTCTCACACGCACGACTATTCTAAAGAATCGCGCAACGGGGCTTATTTCTTACTACGCAGGTGGTTCCGAAGAGCTGATGCCAAGAAAGACCATACATGAAGTACCTCTTGAGATGGGGGCCTATATGTTTGAGAAGTATTCGGAGGCGCGCGGTAAGGAACTCAAGATGAAGAAGCAAACAGTAAATCCGAACGCATCCCTGTTTGATCAGGCAACGAGTTCACCTGATTCGGGATTCCTTGCACTCAGTCGTGCTGCGTGTAACTTTGTTTTCCCAGAAGCTGTCAAGCGTCCGCAGATTACTGTGAAGCAGATGAAACAACTAGAAGGAAAGGAAGAGATTATTGCTGTGGATCGCGATGTACAATTGGGCGGTGGTTCAGAGGATGAAGCTGAAGCTGAAGCCGAAGCTGAAGGCGAAGCCGAAGACGAAGCCGAAGCTGAAGACGAAGGTGAAGATGAGGAGGAAGAGAAAGAGGAAGGCGCCGAAGGCGCCGAACCCGTATCACAGATTGAGGAGACATGGGCCGCTCTAGCAGCCCATTTTGCCGCTGCAGCCCGTCTAGATGACGAAATCAAGCGCCTCTCGCCCAAGTATCTGGCTATCCGCAAAAAGATAGAGGAATCAAAAGGCCCCGCTCTCGTCTACAGTAACTACAAGACTCTTGAGGGCCTCGGCATATTTAAGATAACACTGGAGGCTCATGGATACGTGCCACTGAAGCTTGAAAAAGTAGGAGCCGAATGGTCTATTGCCGCTGCTAGCACCGCCGGCAGCAAGCGCTATATCATGTATACCGGCGACCAGGACCGCGAGGAAAGAAAGCTGCTGCTCCAGATTTACAATGCCGACTTTGCTTCGCTGCCACCCAGGCTCCGTGACCAATGTAAGGCTCTGTTACAAGATGAGCCAGATAAAGACAATCGCAACGGCACACTGTGCCGTATCTTTATGATTACGCAGTCCGGTGCCGAGGGTATTTCTCTCATGAACACGCGCCAGGTCCATATCATGGAGCCCTATTGGAACAACGTGCGCATCCAGCAGGTGATTGGTCGTGCCATCCGTCTATGCAGTCACATGTATCTGGATCCCGCCGACCGTCACGTAGATGTCTATAACTATATTGCGACGTTTACGCCCGCGCAGATTAAGGATGGCGGCAAGGCCTTCATGGGCCAGAGCAAGGACAATGGTAAGACCACGGATCAGATGCTCTTCAATATCGCTCAGAAAAAACAGAAACTCGCAGATGAGCTATTCAGTATAGCACAGACCGCTGCTATTGACTGTGAGCTCCATATTATGGAGCATGGCAATGGTCTGAAATGTTACAAGTACGAGGCTCAATCCAATTTTATCTATCATCCCAACTGGGAAGAGGATCTTAATGTCCAGACCTATTAGTCTTACGGCTCGCCCTGCCGTCTCTCATAAGCTAGTCCTGCAGACTGTTCGCTTATAAGAGACCAGTGCTCGCCTTACGGCTCGCCCTGCCGTCTCTTATAAGCTAGCCCAGCCATTCGCCATATCGCGTTCAATGAGCTCCGGTCCCAGCCGATAGTCAAAGCCGCGAAACCAGGCAATACCACCCTCCCATCCTGGCTCATCACTTAATCGGAACTGTTCAAAGATTTGATTTGGCGCAGGACCAGGTGCTCTAAGTTGTCCAGCGAGCTTGCCGTCCAAGTACATTGCATATCCCTCCCAATCATCATCCCATACTATCGCAATGTGAGTCCACTTATTGAACTTAATCGTCTGATCATTATAATAGTATTGCGTCTGGATCACTGGCCTGGCCTGAACACGATACTGGAGCTGAATCCGCCCCCACATCAACCATAGAGACAGATCCTGGGTCCGCCCATCATTGCCCGTATATTCCGTTGGTCGCCCCCTAGGATTAGTCAGCGTAGCCGATTGAGACGTATTGAAGAAACTAAAAATCTTTGACACCGCGGGGCCAGCAGGATCCAGAGCTATCACATACACCATGAGCGTAATCGTTTTGAACGCACGTGCCCTGAACCCCTGCGAGTACTTCATATTGTTGGATATCACGCGTCCAGGTGCCACCGGCCAGCACCGGCGTCCTGCTATTTCTGCTGTTCTGTTCCACGTCGTGGCCAGGTTCTGGTGCAACTCATTACGGTCCCAGATACGATCTCCAGACTGGCGACTCACGCCGAATTCTAGATCAAACAGCGGCATGCGACGGTCCTCGGGCATATACATCTGCGAAATCGGCAGAGGTTGCGGCGTACCATTAACGGTCATAGTCATGACGAACGACCATGGCCCCCCACCATTCCAGAGATCTATAACGAGCCTATACGACTGACCTGCAATCAGTGTTATGGGCCTGCTCGGTGTCGGCACATTGCAACAGCCCACCTCTGCTAGCACCTGCCCATTAATCTGGAGACGCACATAGTCGTCACAGGCAATCGTAAATATATATGTGCCGCCCATCGTCGGAACAAAGTTGGTCACCATGCGCTGACCCTCGGTCAAGATACCTCCCGCCGGTGTCTGGTCCTGAAAGGTTGAACCCGTATTGGGAAATCCGTTTTTCAAGATGTAGCGGCCCAGAAAATGGGTCTGAGGGCCCTCAATGGGAAAGAGTGCTTGAATATGCGAAGGGAAGAAATAGCGATACATGGTGATGCCTTGAATATTACAGCCTTGGGGCGGGAATTTTACCGAGAGACCGTAGACATCGCCTATCGCAGCCGCCTGCGCTTTGCCCTCACCGCGGTCCGCCACACTCTTGAGCCGCCGCAGCTCTGCCTGAACATCGGACCAGGTTCTTGTCGCCGACCAGGTCTGGAGAGTGCGGAACACATGGCCCTCTGGCCGAAAGCCGATACGCAGTGCCTCACCACGAAGACAGACGGGATCAAAGGGCCCCATTTCCGCCGCCTGGATCGCACAGGGATCAAAGGGTGCGCCGAAACACAGATTTCGTGCCGCCTGGGCCGCACGACTGCCGTCATTGGGGTCCGTCAGTGCTCTCAGAGCACGCACATTGTTCATGGCCTCTTCCATAGACACGCGACCGTCATTGACAATGCCGGCATGAAGCGAGAAGCCGCGCTGCTGGAGATAGCGATCTGCATTACGGAAGGCATCCGATGTACCCGCATATCCACTGCGGAGGGCCTGAGCAAGGGCACCATCGGCCGCACATCCCGCCTCAGGCACGATGCGTTCAAGACAGCCGGCTGACAGACGTCCCCCCACCGGCGTGCAGACATCGGTAATACCATTTGTAGAGCCGACAGGGCACTGCGCCGCGTTCATGATGATGGGTCCGGCACAGTCACCACCGGCCATGCGAGGAAAGGCGGGCGCACCGCCGCTTGTGACGACACCGCGGCCCGTGCCCACGCACCAGCCAATGCGAGGGTCCGTGACGAGCGCCAAGTCCTTACACGAGTCCAGGCGCGCGGCGCGCTTCATGCTCTCGCGCTTATACGCCTCCTGCTGGTCCCAGATCCACTCGCGGTCATCGGGGTTCATGGGGCCACGGCGTGAGCCATAGGCTCCCGTGGACGGCCCGTCCTCCGAGAATAGCCAGCCACACCCCGCCCGCGCATCGGGAGCCCGCCCCGTAAGCGGACTCGGATTCGCACGACACTCCTGGTCTCGCTGGAATGGCGTCTGGCTCTGTGCACCGGTAATAGGACGAGCGAGCCCCAGTGCTAGTTGCGTGGCGGAGTCGGTGGGGTTCGGCGGCAGCAGAAATCTGTCTCTGAGCCGCTGCTCCTGTTTATCGTCAAATGACATCCTCTACTGAGGTCATTTGAAAAATACTGGTCTCTAGATACGAGTGTGATCGTGTCTAGACGCGCTCTCGTAGATACTGCTCCGCTTGGTTCAATAGTGCATCATGTCCCATGCCTCTTCCATGGAGTGCTCCTTGTGACGGGTCCTTATTTAACTTTGCCGCCACCGTATCGCACTCTGCCTCACTGTTCATATACAGAATATTACTGGACCCCCATCCCGACATGACCACATTCATACCGCCATTCCGATGCACGACTATAGGAACCGATGTGTCAGATACACCCCGCGGCAGCACACTTGGATCGTGCCACGTGGCCTCATCACTCGGTTGCCGTTGCGCTTTATCTTTTGGAGCATCCCATCGCTCCGCCTGGAAGGGCCGCACATCTACGGCACCAGGTGGCGGTTTCTTGCCAATACAGGTGATACATGCGTTACTATCGGCGCCATCGCCACCTGGATTCCATGCCATAATACCCGCGCGCCCGTTACCGCAGCCAGGCCGAAAGTCCCTAGTAATCGGATATTCCGGATTGCTGCGGTCGCGCACCCAGCCAGTCGCACACCATTCCGCGCCCCGCTTCTGCGCATCTGCTAGTTCCTCGTGAGTCGCCATACGGCCGTTAAATCGCGCACAGATGGCATTACCCTCGCTCTTGCGAGCATTGTAGCCGCCGGCAGGACATATGGCGTAGACCTCAGGCTTCGCGAGCTTGCTCGGCCCAAAGCACTGGAAGTCAGTAGGATTCGGTGCGGGACAGTCCCGCGCATCGGCGGGCGGCGGGCGGATGTTCGCGCCATAGCAGTCGCGCATGGCGGCGGCCTGGACATCAAACTTGGTGTCGTTGGTGCGATTAAAGAAGCCGTTAAAATACGCGCGAATAGCGGGACGATCACCACGGGCGTTCGCCGCATTCACGTTTGCCTGATTCACAGAGCCATCTTGATTCATAGGTGCAGCAGTGCCCTCCTTACCACAATAGGCATACGGCAGCTTAGAGTGATCTTCTTTGACGCCGTCACGAGATGCATCACCGCTCGTGCGCCACAGATAGTCCAGACACTCTGCGGAATGGGGTCCGGTGGCTGCATTGGGCCCGTCGCAGGGATTCACAATGTAAATACCGAGCATCTCGAGGGCAGCTACTTTCACGGTTTCCAGGTCCTGGGGCACGTTGGCGTTGTTAACGCGATAAATAGCGATGTTCGCGCGCTCATTGAAGTAGTTCATTGTCTCATCAATCGTGGCACGGGCGAGAGCCCTCGCCGCCTCAGCGGTTCTTGGATACAGAGTGCCCTTGTCCGTGCCTCCCGCCGCACGGAACATACGTTGAATACAGACCAGGCCGGCGCTAAAAGAGCCATCGGGATTGAAACAGGAGTTCGCGCCCATAATGCCGGCACCGCGTTCCGTGAATACGAGGGGGCCCGTGGGACAATGCTCCTGATCCTCCTCATACTTTGGATCTACCAGAGTAGCGGGCATCACACAGTTGAGGGTGACTTCGGCCATGTCTTTGTAGCGGCCATACCAGAGTACAGAGTTGGGTACAGTCATGGGCTTTCGTGCCAGATACTCGGCGACCACGCGGGTCCTAGAATCACCCACGATGGCAAAATTGGGATCAGACACAGATTGCTCGGCAATGTCTACACTGACTATGCGCTGTCCACTAGCAAACCAACCACACCAGTATTCGGGCACGTTTTTGATTGTGATCGTGAGCGTCTGTCCCTCGGTCAGTTCTAGAGGGCCTGTAATAGCGGCCCCATTCACCGTCACATCACCGCCACTTACAATGAGCATCGCCTTGAAGGCACGTGGTTTGGGCCCTACGTAGAGGAGACCGGTCTCACGACCTGAGGAGACACCGAAGCACTGGCCACATGCGTTTGCGCTAGTAGCTGCGCCGGCGCGCTGACACTCAAGACGGTGTTCGCGAGCCACGCAGGCCTCCTTCACGAGCGTGAAATCGCCGGGCTTACAGGTGCCTATGGAGGGCTTGTACACGGCGCGACGCCCTGTGGCCTTGCTGACCTCATTGGCCCTGATCTGATCTTCTGCGGAAATAAACATGCCGCCGCGATGGGGATTGCCCTTGTGGTCTGTGCCGTCGCGATGACAGAAGCCACATTCGGCAAACCGGGGATCACTGAAGGAGTCACAGTTGACTGGCATGGATTCGCAGAAGTTGATCTTCTGCTGGACAACGCCGGTATCCTCCACGGTGCCCCGCTTGTTACCGTCATCGGCACCAACCAGCATGTTAGATTTCAGAAGTGTTAACATAGAGTTAGTCGCCGCTGTTGGGACAGCTGCTTGGGTGCTAAGGGCGGCGCCGATGGTATCTGAGTTTATGCGAGCTGCCTGGACTCGGGCCATCGGGTTATAACGACGTTCCTCTTCTAAGCCTAGCAGACGATGCTGGATTTCGGTGTCACTCGCAAAATGTTCATAAAATGGCACAGGCGTATGAGACGCCGCCAACTGAATGAGGGCACCGCCTCGCATACCTTCTGCTACATGTAGAAATCCTATCATTACTGCTATCGCAATAATGATAAACCATATCATGGGTCCTCTACAGTACTTACACATTATCGGAGCGAACATTTGTAATGAGATCGTATTCTCGGGTAATGACGCGCAGATACAGCTGGACCTGGCGACTGAGATTGAGAAAGCCTGCGCCGTTGATGGGAAATGTTTGCAGCCCAGATAAAGCAGCAAAGGTGTTGACCGTCGTGGCACCGTCTTTGGGGTCACTCATACGATTCTGAATAATAATCCAGTTGGCGTAACCAGCAATATTTGCGCCGTCTAAAACGGTATTAGAGGCAGGTGCCACGGTGGAGTATGCGATGCCTACGACAGAATGCCCCGCGGGATCCTGAAGCCATGTCGTGAATTCTAGTCCATCGGGTGCGGTGAGAATACTAAATCCTTGGACCAATACCTTATCAAGGACACTGTAGCTTGCCGCCGGAAACCATGTAGAAGACCGTAAGTAAATATACTTATTTGTCGTATAAAATGCGGAGCCTGTTATGGCCGTGCCGTCACCGATCGTTGCTAATGGCGATGAGTCAGGCAATTTAGATAGAAGTTCGTCTTCTGGGTTCTGAAGACGAAAGGTCAGAGTTTGGAGATTAGACAGAGGAGCCGGCGTGTAGACCCGCTGCGCCTTCATGAACTTGGGAAAAAAAAGCGTATAGCCGCGGCTCAGGGGGGAACCGCTGACCTGATTGTCTGCCTGATAATCGGTGCGCCAGGCCGAATCGTACTGGCAGACGGCCAGAGAGCGGTCAGTCGTGTTCCGCGTACCATAGGTGTTGCCCTCCACTTCGTCAACCAGGACATTCACAGAAGGAAGGCCGAGGACAGAGGAAAACCCAGGGGTTGCAGTGGGCACAGTTCCCTCCTGAAGAATAACCACATTCAGGCTCTCCACGGGCAGGACAGCCTTGATGAACTCCAGGCGCACGATGTTACGCAGACGATTCTGGATAGTGGGCTGGATACCGAACCCGGCATTCTTGAAATTGGTGTTGAACTGAACCGTGAAGTTGTAGCGGTTCTTATTTTCGGGCGATGCCTGGTCGGCGAGCCAGTGGCGGTCCTTTGAGTTGATCATGAGATTGTATTCGGCCTCGCGATACTTGATTGTGTCTTCGTGGGGCTGGAGCACATCGGACTGCTGGGTGACCATGGGTTCGCCTTGCTTAGAAAGCAAGGCATTATCACTCTGTTTATAAAACAGAGATGGTTCGCCTTGCTTAGAAAGCAAGGGATTGTCCACCTCCGAAATTTCTATCAGAGGCGTGGAGCGTAGCGGTTGCGTCTCGAGAGGACTCAGATCTGGCTGACCTAAGGGGCTCGGTTTGATGGAAGCAAAGAGTGTCTCGGGATCCACTTCGGACGTGAAGGTCGGTGCCTGACGGAGCCACTTAACCATGGAATCATAGGAGAGCCGGAGAATCTCCTGCGGTGCCGCGACGCCTCTGACCCGTGTGACCTCGGATGTAAAGTGCTTTAGGGTGCGCTGGAGTCGGGCGTCGGCCTCCGATGTCAGGCCTCCAGGTACGCGCTTATTCAGCTGCTGGCGGAGATCGGTTAGTGCGTCCATTACTATGGACGGCGAGTTGATTTTTGATGAGGTGACCGCTTATCGCTCCAGTTGACTGCTTCGCATGTCACTGTCGCTCGTGACTGTTACGAACGCTACGGATCACATGTCATTTTATAACTGTAAAAACCGCTCCGCCATCGCGACTGCTAGTCCCCGCGGGTTCGCCGTCGCGTATACCATGTCCCTGATTACATTGATGACATCGTCTTCCACACGGTTCTTACACAGTGTTGTAAATGGCAGTCCCTTCAGCAGCGAGATGATCACATACATACAGTAGGTGCCGCACTCAGACGACTTGCGCTGGTGCCGGATATCATTCCAGATAATTTTTCGGCATCCCTGCTCTTTACAGCGGCGCAGAAGCCGACGAATCTGTGGACCCGGCTCATAGCCATACGAGTCATAATAATAGGCCTCCATCTTCTTGAGATTGATGTAGGCACAGACCCAGTGTGACCCGGGTCGGTCATGAGGATCCAGATTGAAAATAATGCCAATATCCGTCTTCCCCGCTGCTTTAACGGTGGCCAGATTTAGATTACAGAGCTCATCCAGCACACACGAGCCGAACCCGAGTGTTTCATCAAAATCAATAGGTGTAGGGCCGATGAATTCAAAGTGGGGAAAGGCGTCCTCATACTGTTTCATGACATTCAGAATTGTCACAGAATCGTGCCATTCGGTGGGATTTTTATCCCATACACCCGGCTTAGGCGGACGAAAGTATTTGCCGGCTTCACCCTTTTCACCCAGTTTCTCAACGGCACAGTACTCTGTTGCACAGCGAAGCCGCTTGCGCAACTCGGCCCACAGAGTCTCTTTTTTCTTAATTGTCATCGGAATTCGGTGTGCGGGAAACTGCTTATTCCACTGGTCCCGGAGACGCTCTAACATTGGCATAGGGAGACATGTTGTGCGCGTGGTTTTCAAGGTAGATGGATTACACTGCAGCAGATTAATAGCCTCCATTCCCTTATTCTATGTGTGTAAAATAAGGCGATGGATTTGGAATTAGACATCAGCTCTGTATGGATGTGGACGTTACCACTGTGGGGGCTTTTTTTGTTAGTCTTTTACTTGGGTGCCGTGTTGACAGTGCCGATGTCTATTCCGTCTATTGGAGCTGCGACGCTAAATAAAAGAGTAAGAGTAGAGTAATGGACCCGACGACCTTGACACTGTTCAGTATATTCGTATTTTTCCCTTGGGCAGTCGCCATATGTTATGCGCTCTATTCATACTTTAGCACGGTTACGTTTACTACGCCTACTGTTCCACGTCCTACTAGCGATGCCGCCAATCTATTCGCCTTTCTCATGATGCTGGCGATAATGATTACTGCTTTCACTATCATTATTCCACTAGAAAATGTGGTCGCGGAGGCAGCCAACGTAAACAATCTTGTGCTCTGGCTCTGTATCTTCACGATGCTATGGTTCATTGTGTTGGCATTGTATAAATCAGATGACAACGCCCTCATATGGCTGAATACGCATATCATGTTCCTTGTGGCTCTGCCTCTGACTATTGCGGCAACGGCGATGAATGCCGTTACGATTCAGAATACCCGGAATAAACTGGCACTGTGATTTTATTGAGACAGTGTAGGATGTCTGTACTTGAAAATCTTTATTCGCTTATATCGGAGATGAATCGGACGAATGTCCTCATTTATGGTGGAGTTATAGTAGTAGCAGTAATCGTGTCTATTGTGTCCTTTGCGCTCTTGATGCCTCTGACTGGTCTGCAGGCAGTCCAGGGCGTCACGGTTATCTTGGGCGTATCGTATGGCCTGGCTTTAGTCGCGTGGCTAATCGTGATGACGAATAATAGCGACATGAAATCACTTGTTTGGCTGAATACGCATCTGATGTTTCTGGTGATTCTGCCCACCGTGCTAGGGGCGACGGTAATGAACATTAGCGCTATTCAGAACGCCCGGAATCTGGTGGCAGGTCAGATCTCATAGAAGTCAGTAACTGTGGTCATTTCAATGCGGTAGTTGTTAAACTTGATCCCTATACTACTATATTTTGTATAGCCATTATGGCCCTACAACCTGTATTAGACTATATTAAGACTTTGGTCGGAACTCCGTATATTTGGTGGAAGGATGGTCAGTCAACTCTTGATACACTTCAACCATTCTACGCAACCCCAGATGAAGATGTACCGTCAATTGAGAACATCAAGCGACTAGGTACCAATTGCGCAGGATTTATTAATCTTATTTGTCGCAACTTTGGCGCACCAATCCCTGGTGTCAGTGAGCGTGATTATTATGCTGGAGGAACACCTGCGTGGTATGAATCTCTAAATGCCCGTGGTAAACTTCATTTGATTGATACTATGAAGATATATCCAATCGGAACACTACTGCTGGCACAATACATTGATCCAGAATGGCAAGGGCATGTAGCGATTGTAACAAGCCCAGGTACAATCAAGACATGTAAAATTAGTCACTCATTTCCAGAAATTGGTGTAGTTATGGATGAGCCAGTAGGATTAACTCACGAACTAGTAGAATCCGGCTATTATACAACGAGCGCTAACATTGAAGACTGGCTGCCGGATACGAAGTTAGTAAACACCTAAGGCCCCAGCCATAAGGCTACCTAATGTTACCCATACTCTGGGTAGGTCCCGCCGGCTCTGGTAAATTGACCGCCGCACGCCGTGAACTTGGCTGCGTCGGTGAACCCACGCTCCGTCTCCTTGAAATCGGCGACTATTCTGCCCGCTACTGGGAATTCACTACCCACATGGAGGTAGATATCATGGATCTGTCCATGATGGACAAGCAGATCTTGCCCGAAATTCTCGGCCAGCTGCTGTCCACACGTGATGTCATGGGCTCCGGCCGCAAGATCATGATTCTGCGCCGCATTCATGGATTGTCACCGACGGCCGCAGGACGTCTGCGTGTTTGCCTAGAAGAGCTTGTGTGGTCGGCCGGTGCACCTGCCATGATCTGGTGTACGGCTCGCACGGTAAATTCGGCGGTGGCCCACGTCATGGACGGCTTCGTGTATCGGCGTGTGCCCTATCCTGCAGGAGTGACAGAGCATAGAATGAAGACGGCAATAAGCAAGCTCCACGTACCGAGTATTAAGACCTATATTACGGAGATGATGCGTCAGATGGTGGCCGCATTGGCCGAGGGGCCGCCTACGCTATTGGCCGTGCCCTGGATCCGCGCCCGCATCTACGAACTCCTCGGCCTCATGATGACGGGAGCCGACCTCGTGTCAGAGTTGTCGTGGGCAACGGTGCGTCTCGCTGCGGCGGGCTCGCTGTCTACGCAAAAGGCGTTGGCCGTTTTGGATGTGCTGTCGCGTGCGCGGTGGGTGCCGAGCTATCGTATTCCCATCATGCTGGAGACGATCGTAGTGGCGGTTTATAACGCACTTGCAACAAAATAAGAATAGGGTGTAGAATGGCTGCCGATAGAAGTCATACTGAATACGTGCGTCGGAAACGCGCGGTTGCGCAGGCTGTGCGACGTACCGCCTGCGCTGCTTGCCCCGAGGAAGGCCCTATTTGTGTAACGGACAAGGCGACCCAGTTGAGCCGTGTGTTTGGCCAGCAGGCGTACCTCCGGCCACAGGCCAATGGCGAGATTATCATAACGTGTTGTGGTTCTACGCCGACGCCTGTGGCACCTGCATGTGTCTACATACCGGCGTGCTCCATCCCAACTAACCTTCAGATACCCGGACCTGGCATCACAACACTTACTAGCACATCCTGTTACCGTTTTAATAACCAATCTGGTATAACTGGAAACTTAACCTTAACTTTTGCAGATGGAGTAAGTGCAGGATGTATATCCATGATCAATGGCGCCATATATCCTCCAACGAATGGAATAACAGGGTTAATTAGTGCTGAGTTTGGAACAGTACCTTGCACGCTGCCTGCGCCTGGACCGTTACTTATCGATGTTAGCGTATCTCTATCTGGCACCTTTAATGCTGCTACCGTCGTTTTTTTTAATAATCCCACTGGCGTAGGCGTATGGATGACCGTATGTTTCGGCACAAGATCAACTATATTTATTCCTGCTGGATCTTATATTTCAATAGCAGTTGGAGAAATCGGCACAGCAGACTATGTAATTTCAGCAACAGCCTAATATAGAGAATAATGCATTAGCAAAAATAATATTTACTATAACGTTTTACTTACTAGCAGTGGAGAATGGTGTAGGAGACTCACGCCCAGCCGCCATCTCTGGCCAGTTCTCGGGTGCTGTCCAGAACCCAGAGATCCAGCCGTCGCCTCCAATAGTCAGTAGAGTCTCCTGATTATTTGAGTCCTTAATCAGTTTACCATCCTGCTCCCGCATCTTTCTCTTTAGGGGCCCCGTCATAATGACTCCGCCACACTTCTTCTGGAGACGCTCAGCGTAAACAGAATCAGGTGGGGTGATGAGAAGGCCACTCCATGTAGTGAATGGAGGAGCGGCCGGCACAATACCAGAGGGGTACTCAAAGTAATAGACACCAGGAACCTTTGAATCAGCCATTGATATCTGGACGGACAGGTAGCAGGGCGTCAACTTTATGACCTAACATTAGGGATGGAGTTTTACAGAGAAAGACTCTGGTCATCATGGTCTCGCACACAGGTCACGATGACGGATATTCCGCCGGCGAAGGCGCAGCTGCTCGGACGCACTTCGGATTTTGACCGAGGGCGGACAGCTGCATGGATAGCGTCTCTTAAACATGTATCTCTAACGGACGATACACGTAAACATGTATCTCTAACGGACGATACACGTAAACATGTATCTCTAACGGACGATACATGTAAACATGTATCTCTAACGGACGATACACGTAAACATGTATCTTGGCGTGCAGTACGCGATTCTATAGGCCACACGATTCACGTAGTCAGCGATCGGCCCTTTGAGGAACTAGCAGACGATCTGCGGCTCGGCTTACGGCTCATGGCCTGGCTCTCCTCGCGACCCGTTGTCTGGTATTGGTGGGACCAGCCGTGGGCGCGTGTGCTACCGGCTGGCGTAGATCCTGGGCCCGAGCACGTCAACGGCGGCTGGGCCGTCGTTGGGATACCCGAGGTCCATGTGTATCGGCGGGAAGAGGCTCACAAGGTGCTGATTCACGAGTGTATCCACGCTCTGGGACTAGATGTGCCCGAGGCGGCGATTGCGCCGGTGCGTGTAAAGTTTGAGACAGCCCTGGGTCGGCGTCTGTGGCCACATCTCGGCGAAGCCTTTACGGAATTCTTCGCAGAGTGGTTATGGTGTATTGTTGCGCCGTCGCTGGCTACGGCCAAAAATAGATGGACCGCCCAGCTCCGATGCGCAGAGAGCCAGGCGGCCCAGGTGTGGGTGCGGATTCATGATTCGCTAGAAAATGAAGAGACAAATGTATTTGCCTACTATGTGCTCAAATGGGTGCTCATGGGTCATACGGAGACAGTGCTCTTGGCACCGGATACATCGGTGCGGCTGTGGTATGACTGGTGGCTGGCAGCGCGGCCGGCGCTAGAGAAGCTGCGCCGATCTGCTACTCATACGGAGTCACTGGACTTGCGATTGGGCATGACTTGCGGCCTGTGAGCCCTGCGGACCCTGCGCTTGCGCGCCGGCTCCCATGGCTGCTGCTCTGGATCCTCAAGCGTACAGCCGAAGAAGACATGCCGATAGGTGTAGGGGACATCCATCTGAATGCCTACACCACAACGGGGATCTGGCTGCTTGGGGTCAATCACGTTGCCATAGTTGGAGCGGCAGGGAATCATCGTGCTTAATGGTGGCGGCGTTTACGGCGCGTCACCTTTTTACTGCGGCCGCGGCAGCGACTGCCTCCCAGCATATTCATATCTATCGGCTCTTCCTCCTTTCGGATTTCTTCCATTAGATCCTTGTATGCTTGTGTCTTCCTGAATGCGGCCTTGTCTGCGGCCGTGGCTTTAGCGAGTTTGGCCGCAAAGGCGGCAGCAACTTCAGCATAAGACATACGGGCGTCAGCCTTTCCTAATTCCGACGGCCCTACTTTTTCGTACACTACGCCACGTGTCTGAGGCGGGCGGCGTCCCTTTGGCGCACGACCCTGCTTTTCTTGATCGCCCATGTTCTACTCTTTACTAACAAAATGTGACGCGGGGGGCGCCAACCCCCACCAAAGCACCCATGGGAATAAAACGCCTCAACGGATATATTAAATGGAAACTGCCGCACGTCAAGAAGATGGTTAACCTCGCTGACCACGCCGGCGAAAGCTGGGGTGTAGATTGTTCTTGTCTCTTGTATCGCGCCCGCGGTGCAGCACTCGCACCCGTGACCGTCATTGCTAGTCTCCTCGTCAGGCTGCGAACGGCTAAGATTACACCTGTCTTTATCTTTGATGGCAGGCCGCCGGCGTCCAAGGCCGCTACGGTAGACCAACGCCGGGCCGACCGCCAGGTCATCCATAAGGAAATGGCCGAAATTCGCGATGCCGCCGAGACAGCGACGGCTGAAGAACGCGCCACTATGGAAACACGTATATCCGAGCTCCAACGTCGTGCACCCGTTGTCACGAGTGGTGATAAGGATGAGATCAAGCGCCTCTTGTATGGCGCCGGGGTCCAGTTCATTACGGCGACCGGAGAGGCCGACGATGTGCTGGGCTTTCTGTGTCGTGAAGGAACACTCCGTGGCGTTGTGAGTACTGATACAGATATGTTGGCGCGCGGCGTGCCGCTGCTTGTGACGCCCGAGACCAACGATGCAACGATCTTGACGCGTATCCGTCTAACGGATGTGCTAGATGGTTTCCGGCTCACGTATCGGCAGTTCGTAGACGCCTGTATGCTCATGGGGTCGGACTATTCTGAAGGAACAATGGAGCCGCGGGAGGCCATTGAGGCTGCACGAGCAGGGGTCATCGTTCCTGGCGTTAGTCTGATGACCGGCGACAATGTGCTTTGGAACGACATTGTCAGTCCGAAACAGCAGGAGAAATTCAATGCGGGCGCACCACCGACGGAACCGGAGACAATCGCGACCTTTGCCGCTGCAAACAAGTGGCCACCTAGGTGGTGTATCATCTTAAGTAAGCACTAGCGCTTGGATAGAAGCCCGCGAAAGGATACAGCACCTACATAAAACATGCTGTAGGCCGTTGATGCAATGACCAGGATTGACATGGCTTCGGCCGTGGATAAAATGGTCAGGAAGGACATGGCGTCGGGGTTATTTATTTTCATAAGTGTTAATCCAATTGGACTGAATACTATCATGAGTATGCTTGTGAGAACTACCCAAATGCTTCTACTTAGTACGCCAATTGGTAACATAATAATCCCGAATAACACAGGAATAGCACTTACAAGTAACGCCAGAAATAGTTCAAGATACTCATTCGGTTGTTCCGATGTGACTAAGGTGTATACATTTAGTCCGATAAGCACTATGCCGGCCAAAAAGATGGGAACAAGTGTGCTGCTCTGCGCGTTGAACGAATCCCAGAAAGCCCGTACCATTCTATTTAGACCACACTTTTTAGCTATTCAGAATAGCTAAAAAGTGACCCTTGCCTGACCCTTGCGGGGCTCGACTGCCTCGTCGGCGTTTATTATGCTGTGACCCTTGCGGGGCTCGAACCCGCGACCCTGTGGTTGCGTTATCCGTGAGGATTAAAAGCCACATGCTCTACCAACTGAGCTAAAGAGCCTACACTCTATTGTGGAGTCTCATCTTTAGGTGCTAAGCGGACATCACGAAAGGCCTGGCGCAATCTGCTCCTAGAGCTGCTTGAGTGCGACTCCGTCGCGCTATATGGTGCTGAGTATGTGTCGCGCAGCACAGGAGAGGATTTTATCATACAGAGCGTCCATCTAGCATCGGGATTACGTCTTGATAGCTATCTTGGGCCGGCCGTCGTTAACGTGGACGATCTCGTGTTTGTTAATGAAGACCTTTTTGAATCCCTCAATGACCTCCGGCTGAGCCGTGTCCCGATTTGGAAATACCTTCTTATATTTGGTAATAATGGACTCCGGGATGGCGGGAGAGATTTCCATGAGACGCTCAATCTGGTCACGGGTGATCTTGAGGATGTCCTTGGCAGCTACGCGCTCCACCTTGGGTAAACTGAGTTCAATGGCCAGGAACTTGGAGATTTTCTGATACTGGATGGCGGAGATACGATGTGCCTCGGTGCGTTTGGCCCATGCAAAGTAGGAACCAACGGTGGACAGAACACCGGTAAACAGACTGACCACTCCGAGGCCGATGGAGGATGTCTCGGGGCTGCTGAAAATTGTCTGGGAGCTCCCGGAGAGAAATCCATTCACTGTGCTGAGAATAATCACGGGCAGGGCAATCCAGTTCGTAAAGTTGGAGAAGTAGCGTTCACATTCGGAGTGGAGCCAGGAAAGGCCACCGCATCGCTCGGCTTCTTCGGCTACCAGGGTTTCAAGCGAGTCGTTCCATGTTACTTCGGTTTCCTCCATCCCTACTTTCTTGGATTTAAATTCGTGCTCCTTGTCAAATGGACATCCATCTGATTTTTTATTACATCGGTATCCTGATCGTGTTTGGGACGCACATTGTTATGCTGCGTTCTTCAAAGCCGGATGCGCGTGCGCATGCGCTGACGAATCTGTTTGCGGCCTGCTGTATCGCGTACTACTTCATGAACAAGGAGGGATTTATCCGATTCTGAGGTGGCGGTCATATCCTCTGGATGGCGGTCCTAGACACCCAGCGCAGCTGGGTGGATCTGGACCGGTTTTTTACGTTGCGCTTAGCGCAACGTAAAAAAGCGGTCCTCGCAGGGGTCGAACCTGCGACTTTCCGGTATTCGTTGTCTATTTCTATCAGAAATATCCTAACAGCCGAATGCTCTAAACCAACTGAGCTAGAGGACCATGATCATACTGTGGATCGAACACAGGGCCTTCTCCGTGTAAAGGAGACGCGCTACCACTGCGCTATATGATCAACGTAGGCTATTCGCCTATAAAATCAAAAATAAATTAAAAGCGTCGGTGTTATTTACGCGGTCACAGTCGTGGCAGGCTTGATGTAGTGGCGGCGCAGGAACTTCTGGAGGTTCAGGATGGTCAGGGTGTCCGTCTCCGTCAGGGTCAGCAGCTTGCGCATGGCGGCATCCGCCTTGATGGTCTGCTTGTCCATCAGGTTGTGGGCCTTGGCGTACGCCATCACACCCTTGGTCACAGCAGAGCGGCTCACCTCCGTGTCCTTGGGCTTGCCCAGGAAGGAGCACAGCTCAGCGCTGATCTTCACGGGCTTGGTGAAGATGCAGGCCTTGGGCTCGGCGCCCTCCACCTTGCGCTTCTGCTTGCGGCCAGCCTTCTTCACCACGCGGCCCGCCTGCTTCTCCAGGGTCTTCAGGGCATTCGCGGCCGTGCCCAGGCTCTGCTTCAGAGCAGAGAACTGCTCCTGGAGGTCGGCCACGGTCTTCAGCAGAGACACAGACACATCCTCCTCCTCCACGGTCTCCGTGGGGCTGGGCACCTCCACAACAGCCACAGGGGCCTCGGTCTTCTTGGCCTTAGGGGCCTTGGCCTCCACAGCCACAGGGGCAGCCACGGGAGCGGCAACGGGTGCGGTCTTCTTCGTCTTAGTTGCAGTCACAGTCGCAGTCGCCATTTTGGTGTTGTCGGAGGAATTCGTGGAAGGCATGGAACGCGGTATACTTGTGATGGTGCCGGGGGTAATCCTGTCAAGTTTGGGTCAATCATGGTAAAAGTTGCCGCTGTCGGCATCCATTTTGCCATACTTTTTTAGTAAGTAATGATAGGGATGACGTGCGCAAGTATACGCTCCAAGAAAACACCCAATCTTCAATGTGAGAGCAAGGCGACCGCCGGAGAATGGTGCGGCCGCCATAAGACTAGTCAGGTACGCTTTGTAGAAAATATAGTCCATGTGCAGCCGGCCCGCGTCATTGATGTGAAAGCCGCCGCTGCCTGTATCCACCGGGCCTGGAGTCGCTGGATAGCACGTCGTGCTGGACCCCTGCTACGATTCCGGGAACATGCGAATAATCCCTTTGACTTCTTCACATCGGACCCCATCACGGATATTTCCATGGGTGACTTTATCAGCTTCACCGATGCCGGGAAAGGCTACATCATGGATGCACGGTCGGCGGCTAGTCTAGTTTCGCACGCTACGGAGGCGCCTCTGAACCCCTTTAATCGCAGCCCTCTGACGCCCCTATTTCTGAAACGTCTCAGTCTCCATAAAGTCAGTGGATGGATAACACGACCGGCGGGAGAGCAAACCGTCACGGATATATTCCGTCTCATTGAAGACCTCGGATACTATACGGACCCGACATGGTATATTGATCTGAATCGCCTGGCACTCCAGCGACTCTACATCGAGTTGGCCGATATCTGGTTTCATCGTGCGGGGTTGTCTAACCAGGACCGTGCGCGCATCGCGGAGTCTCCCTTTGCCGTACCCGTTGCGACGGCGCTGATTATGCGGCTCCCTGCACTGAAGCCCATGGTGCTCAGAACGCTTCAGTTACTGGTCTCAACGGGCACGGCTCGCTCAGATCGGCAACTCGGTGTGATGTATGTCTTGGGGGCGCTATCTATTGTGTCGGAGGGCGCCGGTGCCGCATTCCCCTGGCTCGTTGAGATGTTCTCGCCGGGCGTGACTCGCGTCGTGAGCGGCGAAATAGTGGTTGCTCATCAGTCGGTTCTTAACTACTAAGCGGGAAGTTGCTGTATTTATCTATATAGGACCAGGACCAGCACCAGCACCAGGATCGCAGCAGGTCTTCGTGATAAGACCAGTAGGCGTCTGATATACATATGTCTGCTGGCCAAACACGCGGCTCAGCTGGGTCTCCTTGTCCGTTACACGAATAGGCCCCTCCTCGGGACAGGTCACGCAGATAGCGCGGCGCACTGCCTGTGCAACTGCACGTCTATGGCGCATTAATTCAGTGTGACTTCTGTCTGCCGGCATCTATACTCTACATAAAGAATTTTTGGGCATAAGTAGAGTAATGGCCGAGCGAATCGGTCCATGGATCATTCGTCGCACACTCTATACGAGTAGTGACAGTCGTATTGTACTTACAACCGATAACTGGGTCTTGAAAGTAGGTGACTTTATATCTGGGGAACTCGCTATTCTGAAACGTATTATATATTGTGGAGTACGTCGCGCCGTAGAGACGCCGAACGACACTACGGCGGACGGCATCGGATGGTATGCTATGCGACTCTATGATGATCATCTGGGCTGTAATAACTATTGCCGGACCCATTGGCGCACGTTCGCGATAAACATTCTTGAATTTCTTGAAGATTTACATAATATCGGATTTGTTCACATGGATATCAAGAAGGGTAATATTCTGATTGACTATACGACGAACACATGTGTAGTAGCGGATTATGAACACGCAGTTCCGCCAACGCAAAAGAGAACTGATGATTATCCCGCTGACGCCGCGTGGTATTATATAGCCATGGGCGCAGAGGTGGATAAACCGCTTTTTTCATGGCGTATGGATCTGGCCGCTCTCGCCTTTGTTATTTCCGATCTTTCCGCCCCTGTATGTCGCCCCAACGTTTTTGACCACAGAACATTTGAACTTGTATGCTACGAACGGCGCAAGGGAACGTTTGAAGGTGCGTCGCTAGAGGATATCCTTGCACTCCGTGCTGCGGATATCGCCGCAGCTCATCCGGATGTCCAAGAATATTGGCGACGTCTGGATGAAGTATCGTGGTATGCTTCCGAGCCTCCGCGATTGTTCTATAAGGAGATGCGCGACCTTCTTTCAGGAGCATAGTTTGGGTATCAGGGCATTAAACTTGACGGGGGTGGCAAACTCACCCCACAAGTACGATGTCCAGCATGATTCGCCTTCCCTCTGAGCTTGATGCCAGCAATACTGAGTTCGGTCCTGTGAAGCTCCTTGATAATGGTGGTAAGACCGTTAACGTGAATTACGAGGGCCAGCCCCTGAAGCTGGAGACGCCCAGTCTGAAGCTGCCCTACGGCCGAAATGTCTTTGACAAGACGCCCGGCGCCCCCGTGAAGTACTCCGTGGACCTGAGCCTTGACGAGAATGCATCCGAGCTCAAGAGCTTCCTGGAGGCCTTTGACGAGCGCATGATTGACGCCGGCGTGGAGAATGCCCAGAAGTGGTTCAAGATGCCCAACGCCAGTCGCGAGGTCATCAAGGCGTTCTACACGCCGCTGGTGAAGTACAGCCGCGACGCCCAGGGTAATCCCAAGCCCTATCCCCCCACCTTCAAGGTGAACCTGCGCCCTCGCAAGTTCAAGAATGGTGCACCCGCCGATCTTCCCGCAGCAGCAGAGGCAGCCGCTCGCTTCGAGGCCGAGTTCTACAATGCGGGTGAGCGTGACGCAAAGGGCAACCCTACTCTGTTTCCCCGGGATGCGACGCTGGATCAGCTGCTGTCCAAGCGCACCTTCGTGACGGCGATCATCCAGTGCTCTGCCGTGTGGTTCGCGGGTGGCAAGTTCGGTACGACCTGGTCGGCAGTCCAGTTCCGTGTGGACAGCCAGCCCGACCAGATGCGCGGCCCTGCGTTCCGCAATGATGTCCCCGAGGTGAAGGCGGCTGAGGCTGAGACAGAGGAGACAGAGGAGGCAGAGGAGGCCGCGCCACCCAAGGTCTTTGAGGAGGTGGCCGAGCCAGTGCCCGTTCCCAAGAAGGTCTTCAAGAAGCCCGCCGTCACCAAGGGCAAGTAAAAAATAATCCCTAAATAGAAATGGACGCCCTTCAAGTTCCTTCTTGGGCCTATGATTTTTGCTATTATTACGCCGCATTAGCCGCCGTCGTGGTAGTCTATGCTGTCTACACGTTGTTTGAGTTGTTTACCCTGCCGGCCACCATCGCAAAGTCGGTCCCCGTTACAGGCATCGCTATCTCGCTGATTTTGTCGTCTCTCGTATCTGTAGTGCTAGTCATGATGCAGTTCTGGATTTGCCGCGCGGCCCTGGCTCCCAAGGAGAAGTTTGCAGATAAGTGTGAGTCCGATGCGGATTGCCTGGCCATTAATGGCTCCCAGCACTGCGACAGGAGCCTGGGCAACTGCGGCGCCAGAAAGTTCTGCGCCGGCTATGCGTTCAATAATGAGATGGAGCCTTCTATGCTTCCTGAGTATAGCGAGTCCCTGGCCGGCACGATGCCTGCTGGGTATTAAGCATCCTAAGTAGATGAACCCCGCGACATTTTTGTCACCCGAATATTTTCGGATGTTTACATCCTTTTTACAGTTCTTTGATCGTTTCTGTGATGAATTGAATGACAGAATTCAATTTCCTAAGAAATTTTTGTTCCGCAAAGCCCGCGGTGATACTAGCAGTATTGCGACATGGATCTCACACAATCCCGGTTTCATATTTGCCTTGGATGACCGGCGTAGACTTGCGCCCGCGCATGAATCTGGGTTAGAGAGAACTATACTTGAGCTTAATGTCGTATACAATGACTCCTATAGGGCCATATATGAACAACGTATCAGAGAGACAGCGAGACATATACCGGAATTGACCCGTGAACAAATGTTTGTGTATTTGTTTTTAAAGAAGGCTATTGATGCTATAGTGTCGTATATTAATCAGTTTGGTCAGAATGCGCCGGAACGTCTTGGAAGTCTGGCCAGAAATACGATTAAGCGGCCGCTAGGTATTCAGCGCGAACTGAAAAATGGTATCCATCTTTTTCATAATTATATATATTCTATCATGCTGCCTCCATCAAAGAGAGACCGTAAGTTTAATGAAATTATGGCATTGACACCTGATTCTGCAGTACCTGGTCGCTCTCGTAGAGAATACGTTACTGCGCTGAAACTTGAAAATCGCGTAGGAACGGGGCTTAGAAATATTAATGCCGTATTAGCATTACAAACAGACGATGAACTTAAAAAAGAACTACGTTCTATGGGTATTTCAGGAGAACGGAGTCGCCCTGAAATGGTAAGGTTACTCCGAGGAAGCACCAAGCCATTTGCACCAACGTCGCTGAGGTTTACACTTAAACAACCTACCATAAGAGATAACAAATGAGCGAACTCATATACGACACTGATGTTTCGGGTGTCACTGTTACGCTCATACCGACTATTTCCGTTACCCTTGCTACGCCTACTGTGTCGTATACCCTTGCTACGCTACCTGATTCGCCAACTGTCTCGGATATCCCCGGTGTACCTATTGATTCGCCGACTACCGATGTCTCTGGTGTCATCACGGATGTCCTGTCCATGCTACCCGATTCGCCGACTATTTCCGATATCTCTGGTACGGCCCTAGTACGCATGTCAACATATGCGTGGTGTATGCGATTGATTCGGGAATGTCTACGCCCAACTAGACCAATATCATCTATACCTCCTGTTATGCGCGATTGATACGCCAAGCACCTGTTGCAAACACGGTCATGTCTCCGTCGCGCCGCACACGGCTTCTTTCCGCATAGCATACGAGTGGCGGTGCTACAATATCAGGACACTCAATCCATGTATCCGAATTGACTAGATACCATGCGCGAAACGTAAGAGCGCCGTGGTCAAACTCCCCCAGAAATCGCGGCCACATATATGTCGTGATTTCTGTGTTAGTCTCTGGAGGTGGACCAGTTCCATATGTGACATTCATACCCATTAACTTACCGCTGGTTTAGCCCAAAGTTGATTGGGTTCCTTGCCATTAATGCTAGTAGAATGCAGGTGGTTGTACTAGCATGCTCTGGTGAGCAGCGTACGATAAAGGCGACGGTAACTGGTGCGGGTATTGCGAAGGCTCTACGCAAGAAAACACCGGCGGAGCTTATTGGAACGTATATGGGCGACGAGCTGCTAAGTGTCTGGGGCTGGGGAGAGGGCAAAGAAAATAAGCACAACTTGCCACCTATGACATCGGGTGAGATACCGATGGGCGATGTGGTTATTACGGCATCAGGCGATTTTACAACGAGTGATTGGGAAGTATTCTGTGAAGAGTACTATGCAGGCGCCGAAGACGACGAAGCCGAAGCCGAAGTAGAAGACGTTGAAGCTGATGCAGAAGCCGCCGAAGCCGAAGCCGATGCAGAAGAAGATGCAGAAGAAGATGCAGAAGAAGACGCAGAAGAAGAGGCCGAAGAAGCCGAAGAAGGTGACTGTGACGATGATTGTTATGACGAGGGTGACGAAAATGGAGGTGGTGCGAAACGGCGGACAAACAAGCGACGCACGGTTACCGAGTATAGACGCATGGAAATGGGCCTCAAGGCCCGCGTTAAGCTGCCGTCACCACCTGGTAAGCGCGCGCCCCGGTGGCAGACAGGATCCGAAGTGGACAATGAACTCACTCCTCAACGTGAGCAGATTCTAGAGCTTATCCGGCAACTTGACCTTACTCCCGAGCAGCAACTGGACGTGGAACAGGGCATCTTCAGTGCTAGTCTCCAAGAGGCCGCTACTAAGGGTGTGCGACGTCATTGGGAGAACCCCGATTTCGCTATGATGTATTCCATTGTGGCCCGTAAGGTACTAGCAAATCTGGACCCGACTGCGTATGTGGGCAATGCGCGGTTGATCCAGCGACTTCAGGATGGCGAGTTCAGCGCGCGCCAGATTGCGTTCATGAGCCCGAAGGAGCTGTTTCCAGAACACTGGCAGCCGCTGGCGGATGCGCAGACAAAGCGTGAGAACATCATGCTGGAGGGTGATAAGGAAGGTGGGTCGGACATGTTCAAGTGTAAGCGGTGCGGGAAGTCAAAAACTAAGTATTGGGAGATGCAGACGCGGTCGGCGGATGAGCCGATGACTATCTTCATCAGGTGCTTGAATTGTGGTAAAGAATGGCGCCAGTGAGCATAGCGAACGGCAGCCATTCTGTAACCCGATAGGGTAAGGAGTGGAGACAATAGCCACGACGCCGGCGCCAGTGAGCATAGCGAACGGCAGCCAATGCCTTTACTCGTCTCTGGGGACTGCATACTCCAACATATCAAGTGCCTCTACTACCGTCCGGCGCCACTCAACGGCATCATCCAGGCTCATACCTGTCGGCCGCATCTTAGAAAGCGATCGCCACGCACTAAGTGACCCCGATTCACTTGGGGTCTTACGATTTATAGTAAATATGCGCCACGGGTGCTCTGTAAATGTCGGCCTAGGCTCTCTGCTGTGCATGTCCCATGATGCCAGTGCCTTGTCCGACAAGAGTTTGGCTCCATCTAAGCACCCATCTATCACTGCGTTCCATTCAAGAGGCTCTTTACATAGCATCCACCCATCCTCCTCTTCGCCATTAGACCGTAGTACCGTGAACGGGCCGGCTAACTCGGGGATATTGGAGACATCGACACACCTAGAACTAACTGCCTGAATTTGACCCATCGTACTTACTCTTTCGTGGTGTTTATAATGTCAAGTTTTTAATCACGACTAAAGCAGAGGATGCTGGCAACCTTTATGCTCATGGCAATTATTGGACTCTCTGTAATTCGGTTCTACCAGTTTTTTGGATCTACTTACGAACCGTTCGCCGGCGCCGGCTTAGGTAGAGTAAGCGGCTCCGCCACTTACGAACCGTTCGCTGGCGGCACAGAAGACAGCGAAGAAGTCACCGGCATTTTGCAAGGGCCTGCAGCTAAGACAGCCGCTGCAGCCTATCCCATCAATGATCAGAACCGCATCATGGAGGACAGATATGCCGCCACCGTATTCACCCATCTTGACAATCACGACACATTACCAGCCTTTTCCAGAAGCACAGAGACGCCCGGTCTGTACACCTACACGCCCTATCAGGACTATAATCCCGAAGAGGACGATGCCCGTGACATTCCCTGGATTGCCTCATGGTCCCGCGCTGATAGACGGGCACGAGATGGGCAGAACTGTGACGTCAAGGGTATCATGGACATCGGCGACGGTATCTCGCTCGTGACGGTATCCAAGTCCTGCGAAGCGGGTATGCCCCACACACGGGCCGGTGACCGCATCATTATGCCGGATTCTATTTCCGTTGCGGACAAGGGCCCCATTATTGAACACGAGCGCATCCATATCTACCAGCGTCGCAAGCCCGAGGCCTGGGCCAAGTTCTACAAACTCGCATGGGCCTTCACACTCCATAAGACCCCGCCCACTAACATGCCCACCTCCGTACGTGAAGAGCGGCGATCCAATCCAGACACGTACGAGGTGCCCTGGCCCTGCTGGAAGGAGCGTTACTGGCCCGTTCCTGTCTACAAGGATCCAGAGAACCCCCAGCTTCGTGTCGCCACTACCGTATGGTGGGACGAGCAAGACCGCGAGTTATTATCAAATCCGCCTCCCGGCTGGTCTGTATTCTTTGGCAAGCCTTCTCAGGACGAGCATCCTCACGAACTTGCCGCGGTCATGATTGTTGCCGAAGATACCGCAACGGAGGCGGGGCGGCGCATCATGGACTGGTGGCACGGTAAAAAACAAATCTTTCTTAAACATAAGGGATGGATGTAATGCGAATTACAATTCCTCCAATGCCTGTAGAAGAGCATATTCCTTTCGCGACATCTCCACTAGATGAATTCAGAGGGCATAAAAAATCCACCCCACCAGCAAGGGGATGTCGCGAACGCGTAAAAAGGAGTCGTTTTACACCAAAGTCAACCGGCGGCAAGTTGTGATACCGCCGACCGAGACGCGTATTACACCTGCATATTATATTCAGAAACACATTGACCGAGAACTAGCAACAATCACGCCCACACTGCCATTTTATCGCAGTGTAGTACAGGCTGAAGGGCAGATACCCGATGGTCTCTCGCCACTCTTGACATTGGCCATGACAACCGATGATGTGGTCGGCGTCATTGGGTGGATGAACCGATATGGTATTCCGGCACCGTTGTCTTTGTATATAACCGGTGATATCCGGCATAATACGACCTGCCAAATCGTGGTCGACCCTGGGCAGCTCAATATAGGACATGCGAGTTACTGGCACAAGGTAGATAAGCGACGGGCCTATACGCATTACGTGAACACGCTGGCGACCCTTACGGGCCTGCCACTGGCAGAGGGGCTGGCGGCGGAACACGAAATGGCTGGTCTGTGGCCTGACGTAGAATCCGTAGATTACACAATGATGAGCCTGCCATGGACTAGCATGCTGATGAATTGGGGCCTGGGTTCTGTAGGAAGCCAGGTCTCGGTCTATGCGCCCTTCTTTCATCATTTCAATGCACGACTGATGGCATGGCCCATACGGCGTTGGCGTATCTGGCTCACGCTCTGTATTGTCCAGTGGATCGCCGGCTGCTCGCCACACGGACCTCTCCGAACGGCATGGTTTGCCTACAATCGGCGCTTCCTTAAGGGGCAGTTCGCAGATATTCCCGCCGCGGCTCTCCGCTCGGCTCTGACCTGTTATGCCATGCCAAATACGGTAGGTAAACTGTGGGTCGCGCGTTTCGGTGATACGACTGTCCGGCGACGAGCGCGTACGATGGTCGGCGTCATTGTGCGCGCGGCCATCGTGTCTCTCAAGGCGTCCTGGATGGCGGCCTCCACAAAGGCGGCGGCGATTCATAAGTTGCGACGTATGGATATTCAGGTTGGCTGGCCATCGGAGTGGCCAACGTATCCAGTTATTATCGGCGACAATTATGTGGAAAATCTGATGGCGATCGGCGCAGCAGCGACGGATGCGATGTTGGCGAGACGCAGTTGTCGGCATGAGGCCGGCTGGGGACGTCCTGTATTTGACGTCAATGCCTATTACTATCCGTCGGAGAATCGGTTTGTGTTGCCGGCGGCCATTCTGCGAGCGCCCTTTTATGACCCCGAAAAATCCCTGGCCTACAACTATGGGGCGATCGGTGCCACTATCGGACACGAGTTGTGCCACGCGTTTGATTCGGATGGTCGCGAATATGATGAGGTGGGCAATAAGCATATGTGGTGGACCGTGCACGATGACCATGAATATCGCAAAAAGACGCGAAAATTAGTGAGACTCTATGGGTCTCGTCCGTACAGAGGACTACCGGTCAGTGGAAAACTGACACTGGTGGAGAATCTGGCGGACGTCGGTGGTCTGGAATTTGCTCTGGCCGGCCTACGGTCAGTTACGACGGTAGGCAAGGCCGAACTCCGCGAATTCTTCACGAGCTACGCGGCATCGTGGAAGTCGCAGGACCGTCAAAAAGATGCAGCACAGCGTCTAATCATGAACTCGCATGCACCTCCGATGCTTCGTGTGGACCATGTAGTGCGCCAGTTTGACGAGTGGTACGAGGCCTTTGACGTGGGCCCGGATTCTAGTGAATGGATCGCACCGGCCGATCGGATCAGGCTCTTTCAGGCCGATGCAAATACGGCAGAGCAGGGCTGACGGCATTCTGGACACTGAGAGTTGGAGGCCAGCCATGTCATGAGTGCCGCTCCGTCAAAGACGTGATAGCAGGTGGTCACGGCAGCTGTGAGCGGCGAGATTGACTCCATAGTGATGGGACATCGGTCGTTATTCTTGACCGCATGCTCGGCTATCAAGACGGCAATCCGGCGGGGTATTGCTGGTGGCACCGGTACCGGTACCGGTACCGGATCAGGAGCTGCAATCCACAGAGCCTCAATTGCGAGGCCTGGTGTCAGTGGAGTCGCGTGTCCAAATTCGCGCGCTTTCCAGGTATTGGGAATTTGGCCCGCAATCTTAACAATGGGTATTATGTGATACGCATTGTAAAGAAAATCGCCGTTAGCTCTTGCTGCTACGGACCTGCCCGTGCCGAGATTAATAGTGGCAAATCCTGGACGGTGACTAGATGTATGGCGTGAGAGTTCTTCTACATTAGAGGGCACCCACGATCGCCAGGTTCTTGAGTCGCCATCCCACTCTACGGCATAGAATGTCTTCTTGTGTGCGCGCCAAATAGCGAGGTGGCGCCCCACAAAGGATTGAATCTGCTCTAGTTCGACCATTACAGACATCATAGCAAAAAACAACATAGTCAACTTTTTAGATTAGCATCAGATCGGCCAGACGCCAGTATTCATAGTCGCCATTGGGCAGCGGCCGCTTCAAGATATAGGGTAGGCGCTTCTCTGCTAGTTCCATAGCGGCAATATCGTAGACATTCGTCATATTAGCAGGAACGGTGATGAAGGGAACGGCACCCTGAGAGAGCTGGGATGCACGCAGAGACAGTACCTTTGTGCGCTCATACATGGTAAGAAAGGGGCATGTGCGATGGGCGTTGTCGGTCGGCGGGAAGGTGGACATGCTCAACTTATTTTGGACGGCCTCGGCATAATCTGGCCAGATTTCGGGATGTTGCTCGATAAGGGTGGAGGTCTTAGTCTTCTCTTCCATTCTAGCTAAGGTGGAGAAAGGGCCGGGGGGTCAACTTTAGCCTGCGCCGGCGCAACAATCCTTAAAAACCGTCAGCGGGTTACAGGGCTCCGTATCGGTTGTTGGCCGACGCAAGAATTCATAAATGCCCGTGTCATACACCGGTTTGCCCCGTTTAAGAGGCCGCCCATCCTTTGTAAGACCATTGAGTACATTAACTTCGCTAATGTTCATCCAGCGAGTCACCACCTCAAAGGCAGCCGGTGTCAGAAAATCGAATAAGGGGAAATAGCAGTGAATGCAGAATACCAGTTGCGCCAGATCACGCCCCACCTTACAACAGATATCTCGCTCCGTAAACCAGGTGCCCGCCTGAAGTATAGAGGTCGTTTTTCCTACACAGGCGAACCCGAAATCAATGAGTGTCACCTCATGGTGTATCTCTAGCGCATCCTCTCCAATAACTAACTGAGACGGCACCCGTTTTCGGATGAGCACATTGTTGATCTTGAGGTCGCGATGATTCATACACAGATGTGCCTGTAGATGATAGAGCACAAAGGCAATCTGCCCTATGATTTCAAAAAATGTTCGTGTATTCTCCTCCTTTGATGTCAACAACCAGTGCTTACTCAAGAACGATGATAATATTCGTCCATTCACAAAGGACATACATAGCGAAATGGACTGACTATCCCGAAAAAGCTCGTAGGGTCGTGGAATAGACCATGGCGCCACCTTCTGGACGGACTGCCACGCCACAATATGTAGCAGTGCCTCCACGACATAAGCCATCATCTCGTCTTCTGCCAACTGTCCAACTGTCTTAAGAACAACAGCGTGTGGGCCATTGATTACATCAAAGAGCCCGTCCTCGCGCCGTCGGACAACCATACGCTCGGCGCGATAGATTTTTCCATATGCGCCTTCACCGCAGAGTCCGCCCAGCTGCCATCCCACATAATGGCCCACGAGAGGTCGTGTTAGGAATCGCCATGTGCCACCATATACCGGCTGTTCGGCCCCTATACGGGGAATAGATGGTGGTATTGCCGCTGCTATGTTGCTGAGATCATCATTTAGTGAGATATCTATAAATCCATGATGATTCATCCCTTACTTGCTGCCAATATTAATACTAGAAACGTATATATAAACTTGACATGCGGCCGGTGCACCCACGTCACAAATACCATGCTAGTTTACGGCGTTCGTTGCGATTCTTCTGACCTTATTAATATGCCTCCCGGCCTGGTGGCCGAGTATTATACAAACTATGGGCTCCTGATCTTTCCGACATATTCGCGCCCCACCTTTCTTATGAACTACAGCGACAAGCTGAGTGCGCGGTTCCGGAACGCAGCGAAGCGCCTTATTGAGCAGCCCTACCTGGTTACTCCAATGGATGATGAGCATCCCTTTGTGAGTGACCTGGAGGGAGAGGCGATTGACCTGCTTCAGGCCACCGGTGCTACTCCTGGTTGGTTTCATGTGCCGTTGCTGGCCAACCCCGTAAAGGCACCTCATCTTCATATTGAGTAAGCTCACTGAGTCGCTAGCCCCTTCTGACGATCACATTCGGATAGTTCTCCCCGTCTGAGACTGGCCGTTTTTTCGTCAATGATGGCCAGCTGGCGATCCAGACCATCGGCGACCGCATTAATCGCCGCCAGACGACCAATCTCCGTATCTGCCGCCTTTAATGTCAGTGTCTCACACGGCCGGTCACAAGACGCCACCGCACAGGCTTTGGCGATCTCCGGATACACGAAGCGCATGAGTGTCCGTTCCATCCGGGACAGACGCTTGTCTTCGTCAACTGGTTCTTTTTTCTTCAATATACACTCATAGTCCGCGAAAGCGTCACACATAAGCAGGGGCTCCGCTGCCGCAGCGAGCTTTGCGCGCTTGGCCGAAACCAGACCCGGATTATCAATACCTGCTATACCGACCTCATTTTGGATGAAATCGTCCGTCCGCTTCATTAGTGCACAAATCCGTGCCTCCGTGGCATCGCCCACAAACTCCTCAACGGGCCGAATCGTTACACAGAAGGTGGTAACAATTACAAAGACGCCCATCACAAAGAGTGTTATTGCGCCTACCGCGATTACAAGCTCGGTAGCGACGGGTCCCGGCACCTGTGTTAGTAAAGCAAAGAACCCCATTATGACCATTGCGGTAAGAATAATACCATAGGGCAACAGACTTAAGAAACCGTATAGCATATCTCTTTACTGCTCCTAAAATAGATGTTGCGACTGAGACAACGCGGTCAAGGACAAAAGGGAACGGCCGAAAGTGTACGGATCACCAACTTTAAAGATGGTATTCTGGATCATAGTACTAGTCCACGTCCGCCAAGCCCATGCAGACAGACATCATATCCACAAAAGGAAACGATAGACCAATTTACGCTCACCCTGAATAAGATCGTTGCATGCCCTATTTTATATACGAATACACCCGCAATATGTCAACCTGTATATACGACACCTATACCACCGCTTCCAGGTACAGAGGTCTTGGGCCCGGCCGCATCCCGTGTATTTAGAAATATGGGAACTATCTATACAACCGACCAAATTGCGCGCGTTGCACAAACAAATGCGGGCAGCTACCGAACTGCACAGATTAAAGCGAATATAGTTTCAGCATCACAGACACGCTATGCACAAGTAATTATTCCACGTGTGAATAATCTTTGTTGAGAGTAATATGTACGCTAGCGAATTACTGCGAAGAAGAAAACAGACCGCAGCACAGGTCGTAAGTCCTACTCCCGTGAACACAGGTGGTCTGTGGACGCAGATGCAGCGCTACAAGTCCTCTATCTATGTGCCTCCCGTCGGTAAAAAAACCCTAAATGGTCAGGTGAATGTTACTGCACAGGCGGCGGGATGTGCAGTTTGCGCAAATCCGGTTCAGCAGACGGTGAACATTCCTGGGCGGTGCTGTGATCTGGCTACGCAATATCCCCGCGGCTTTTATGGTCCCAAGACACCGGACTGCCCCCCTGTGAATGGTCCGCCGGTCACTGGGTGCGTTGCCTGTCCTGTAATCCAGCGTAACTACCTTAATCAAACCTGAGCGCGTAAAAGAAGCAATAATTTGCTATCGGTTGATTAGAACTATGGATTATACACTTGTCCTCGGCCTCCTGGTGCTCCTCATTGTCGGATTTTTTGGATACCAGTGGATGTCCAAACTCCAGGTCAAGAAAGCTCCCGGAAAGAAGGCTGCTATGACAAGTGGCCCTGCCCCTGAGGCCGAAGAATATCCCGAGATTAATGGTCAGACTACGGGGGAGGCAAAGACCAAGGAACCCGATCAACGCCGTGAGCCGTCTAGCCAGCAACAGCCCGTAGACAATGCAGGCAACGCCCCGGCGCAGTTTGATCAACATCTCCGGCATCCTGAGCAGGCCTTCCATCAGGTGGGCAACTCTAATGCCGCGCAGAATGACGGCCCTGTTCTGGGCACGCCGTTGTTTGCGTTTAATGGGATGGAAATGATGGACAGTGGCAGTGGCCTGCCTCCCTTTTAAAGTAATATAGTAGATGTCCGTGAGAACCCCATCTAAACGATCTTCCTACACAGGAATTCCGGGAGGGAGTCCAGGTGACGGTCGCGATGTTGCATTTAGCACTCTAAATAACACCTTATATACGTATACCATCCACCCTGGTCCGCTTAGTAAAGATGTTCGTGATCATATGAATGGTTTAGTTAACCATTTTACTAGCGAGTACGGTGAGTTTACACCTGCAGAGAATACACTCATACAAAAGAAGTTGAATCACAGCGGCGGTCGCCGCACCCGGCACCGCAACCGCAGGTCTAAAAGGCGCTCAAAGAATAGGAAGTAATGGCGCCTACAGTAAAAGTACAATGCTGGGCCGACGATTTACGACTTCCTTGTTTAACTAAGATAGCAGAGTATGCCGAGCTTCTGACCGCTCTGGAGCCTCTGCGTCGACCGGCGTTGCCATTTCAGAGTAAGCATCTCCCTGCTCTGAAACGGGATACATGGTTTGTGTTACAGCGAAAAGAGAAGACGCGGCCCGGTCTTCTCGTCATTTGGGACCGTTGCTGTGTGTATATCTCTTCTGAGAGAACGCCACGCGTTGCTCTGCTGCGTCTCCGGATTGACCCCCAGTTCTTCGGTGGCCTGACTGTCTTTGGGGCCACGTTGTCATCGCGCACCCGGCGTCTCATTATTGAGGATACCTATATGTGGAAGGGGCGGCGATGTGATGATGATGTGTTCGCAAAGCGCTGGGCGCTCGCTGTACAGTGGATAGAGCACTACTGTTTGTTAGAGGAGCTCAGCGGTGTGAGCGTTGAGATGGCCAACTGGGAGCCACTGGAGAAGCTGCGGCCGGTTGACGCCTGGGATCTCCAGCCGAACGAAACCGGCAGAACACGCTATACATGGATACCTCGGGATACGCCGATTGTACCCGTGGCCCCGGTTCCGGCTGCCCTGGTGGCTCTTGCTGAGCGTGAGAGTGGCCCCGAGCAATGGACACTAAAATCGGGTGATGGGGTGTCTCTGGGGCGGGCCCTGGTTCGTACCCTGGCGACAAGTGAGTTGATGCGTTCGGCGAAGCCGGTTCAGCGCGTGATTGTGGCCTGGAACTCGGCATTTAGTAAGTGGGAGATTAAAGAACTGTCCGATAAGCCGGTCGCACAGGCGGCGATTTTTGGAGCATCTAAGTAGAGGATGGTTGGTCGTGAATATGGATCATCTACCGGCTATGTTGGTGTTTCCGGATACAGCACTGGTGGAGTGCCGATTGATGATAACAGGACTCCTTCCGATTATAACTGTGTGAAGTATCGGGGTGGTTCTCGTAAGAACCGTCGGTTTCAGCGCGGTGGCACCAGTGGCAATGGGGGATATGGCTTTGTGCTGGATAACCAGTATACGGGGAAGTTCTACGACTCTCTGGTGAAGGGGCCATGCCCGCAGAGGGGGGCGGCCTATCCGCCCTATATTAATCAGGCAAAGATGTCGTATTCTGTGAATAACTCTAGTGTGTCTACACCATCTGCGCATTTTGCTGTGGTTGCCGCTAATCCTTCTTACTGTGGCGGTCGCTACAGCCGCAAGGGCCGCAAAGGCAGCCGTAAGGGCAGTCGCAGAGGCAGTAAAAAGTTGAGCCGCAGGAGTGGGCGCAAGTGATTAGCAAGATGGACTTTATGCTTGAGACTACGGTGAAGATTCACATTCGTGTCCAGCAGCAAAGGAATAACTACATTACGATTATAGAGGGTCTTCCCGATGATCTAGATATGGCACGTATTGCGCGCGCAATGAGGAAGACACTTCACTGCGCGTGCAAGGTAGTTAAGGCAGACGCAGTAATTCAGCTCCAGGGCGATCACTCTGCTGTGCTCAAAGATTGGCTACTGGAGAATGAGGTTATTGACAAAAACACGGAGGTTGTAACACACGGCCTCTGAGTGTAAAAAGTTGATCGTATTTGTTTAGCATTATACACTAGTATGAACCAAACCTTTAGTCGCGCCTATCTGCAAGGGCTTCACAAGCAAGAGTATATAGAAAAAATTATTAATAGTTTTATTGATATGTTACAGGCTGTAGCAGCTTCAGGTAAAACATCATACGTGTATGTCCCTGCACCAACACCCCACGCCACAATGGATGATTTCGTGGCGGCATTCAAGCTGAAGTTTCCTGGTTGTTATATTTCGTATCAAGAAGTGTGGGTAGCACTAGATCTGAAAAAAGGTATTCTTATTGATTGGTCATAGTTAACTTCTGAACATGGGCTTCGCCTCAGCCACAGGCGCTTTGCCTTTCTCTGCCCATGCCCCCTCCTTCTTATACATGAGCCGGTAGCCGCACTGCTTGTAGAAAGACATGCGCTTTTTGGCCTGACCCTGGAGACAGCCGTGGCTGTCCACTACGTCATAGATGACCGGCGCAAAGGTGCGCTCTTCCTTTTTAAGGCGGAAGATGCGACCCACGGCCTGCTCGATACGACTCTTCGGGGTGGCGAGCAGAACGGTGTTGAGGTCGCGAATATTCATGCCCTCCGCCGCCATGGTGAACGTGGCGAGGATGATCTGTTCTTTTGAGGCCTCGTCGCGTCCCTCGGCCGTCATGCCGCCGACGTAGTAGCCGATGGAGGTGAACCCTAGTTTCTTGAACTCCGCCTCAAACTCCTTGAGGTGTTCACGACGGTCCGAGAGGACAAGCAGTTTGCGTCCCTCGCGCAACGCGGGCTCCAGTTCGGTCGTGATGGCGAGAGTCCGCGGTCCGTGCTCAGTCAGCTGGTTACAAAGCCGCGAGCGCACGATTTCGCCGCGCCAGTCCGTGGGCTCATCGGCATATGCCGGATCGGCGTCCTCATATTTGATGACACGGACCTCCACTGTGTCATCGGCCTCACGGACCTTGATCTGGTAGCGAATGGGCCCGATGAACCAGCGGAAGACGTCGTCGAGCCCATCCAGACGCTCCGGTGTGGCCGAGAGTCCTAGCATGTGGCGTGTCTGGATGCTCATGAGGGCGCGGCTGAAATGGGCAGCGCCAAGATGGTGGCACTCGTCAAAGATGGTGAACCCGAAACCGGCGAAGGTATCGAGGGGCCAGTCGCGGGCCGCCACCGTCTGGAGCATACAGATACAGCAGTCGTACTCGGGTGGCTCGGGAGCGGGCTCGACGGCGCGCAGACGGGCCAGGAGTTCTGCTCGTGTTTCACTAATTGGCAGGTCATGCGCTCGTAACTTCTCTTTAATTTCAGGAATAGTAAGTGCTGTAGTAACTTGTTCCACCACATTGAGACGTGCTAAGAGTTCCGATTTTGATTCGCCGACCTTGAGCCCGAGGGCCCGTAGGCGCTCCTTGATCTCGGCCACCGTCGGCTCCGCGATCTCCATGCGCTCTGTCTGGATCTTGTCCTGCTGGATGACTCCGATACGGATACCTGGCACAGAACCCTCTAGTTCTTTGCGCCATTGCTCCATGAGGAACTCCTGGTGAACGACAATCAGGAAACGACGACGAAGCTGGCAGGCGAGCCAGATGGCCATGAAGGTCTTGCCGTAACCGCAGGGCACGCAGATGAGGCCGTCGTAGTTGCCGGCCTTGAACGCATCAACAATCGGCAGTTGCTCTGGGCGCAGTGTCTTATTAAACTGGAGTTCCGCACGCAGAGGTCGGCCCTCCGTGCGGACATCTGTTACGCCCTCGGGACAGTCCCAATAGCGCGGCACATACCACCGCGTGGGGCTCTCATAATAAATGGCGAAGGGCTCGGCGACTGCGTACGAGGATGTCGCACGTGGTTTAACCGTGAGCGCCGCACGCATCGTGGCCGTCTCGGCCTTGGTCAGTGCAGTCTTGGACACGGCCAGACCGCGATGGGTGAGCATAAGAGCATCTGATGCCGTATTCTTGAACATCCGTGGTACGCCCCCTTCTAGCCCACCCGCAGTCATATTTATATGCCCCTAGTAGAATGCGTGACATCGTTGCAATCGCCATCGTCATCACCTTCTTGGTCTGGTATTTAACGTCTAGGACGCCCCCGCCGTCCTGGACTGCGGATTCATTTCCCTATGAGCCATCGGCGAACATGGGTGATAATCGGCTTCCGCCAACCACATTCGTAGATGCCAAGACTGCATGCGCTATGCGCGGTTGCTCTAACACGAGGTGAGACCGGTGGTGTCGTAGTTCATTTCCTTGAGGCGCGCCAATGTCGCGGCCGAATAACAGACCTCCTTGTTGTTGATACAACCGTAGAGATGAAAGCCATCCTTTCCTTTCTTTGTCATCTGGTCATAATCGGCAGGACAGGGCTCCTCCTTCATCTTCAGAAACTGACAACTGGTCTCGTCCTTGAAGTAATTGTCGGCGACCCTACACGAGGCGGTACATCCCGGATCGGTACAACACTTGTTATCCATATAATGCGGCATGGTCTTGGGACAGAGTGCGTCGCTCTTGGCCTTCTGTAATTTGTCGTTTAATGTTTTACAGTTGGGAATACCGTCAGTCTCCGCTCCTAGAGTACAGAAGACATGCTCCTTGTGTGGCAGCGCCTTACACCAGTCCTTCAGGGTACTAGCACCAGGTTTGGGATTGGAGCAACAGTAGGTAACACCGTCGTAGATTTCCCGCGTGGAGCCGGGGGGGCACATATTAGCGGCGCCAGCGAACGGTTCAGTCGTGTAACGACCTTTACCTAAGCTGGCGACGCCAGCGAACGGTTCAGTCGTGTAACGACCTTTACCTAAGCTGGCGACGCCAGCGAACGGTTCTTCCATCTGGGAAATACGCGTAATCATGGGTGATCCTAGAATGACTCGTCCAAGAATGATGACTACGGCCAAAAGAATGCCCCAGACCAACACATTGCGTAACATCCCTTATTCTTTACTGCGAGATTAACGGCCGACGGTCTTAACAAGGGGACTGCGTACTAGTGTCCATATAATTACCACAAAGAGTGCCAGTTTAGGCCAATTATTAACTTGAAATGTAGCAAAATTGATCGGAAATTCGCCGGTAATGTTTCCTGTAAAGAAGAGGGACCAGATCGCCGGAATAACGAACACGTCCGCAATGTACAGACCCGCAAGTGCGCCCAACAGAGACAGGAATACGATAAGGGTGTCTAGCCAGGCGATGTCGGCTGTTCCAGGGCGCGCTTCCTCTGTGATGCCCAGGATATCACTGGCGTCACGCGGCTTTGCGCCAGTATCTACTACATACTTTCCATCGCGCTCTATGATGGGCTTGAAGGCCATTTCACCAACAAACCCTTCTTTAATAGGCTTATACTGATTGCGCTCTTGATTGCACACTTTGTCTTCTGTAAGGATGATGCCAGGCTTCGCATAGACGACGGCGCGCATCAGACGGTCGCGGATGACCTCTGTGCTCGGCATGGGGCCGGGTGCCGGCATGTCACTTGCGCGGTCAGACAGCGACCCTTCACTGTATATGCGATTCAGATCGGTTGCGCGGATTTTGAGCACATCTAGCACAAGGAGAAAGTGCCGCTCCTCCGTCGTCTGGCAAGAGGCAGGGCGACCCCGCAGGTCGGGGCCCTGATACTGGACAATCGCCGACGGCGTCAGCAGCGACTCTAACGACGGCACTCTGCTGCCGTCGGGGTTTCCACGAATGGCGGCAAAATAGGCCTCGCCCCGAGTATGCGTTTCGTGATGACTAACCGGAAACACCACGGTGATGAAGCGCGTAGGCTCGCCCACGGACTTCATATAGAGATGATATTCGGCGGCGTAGCGCTCTTTTTGACCAGGAAATATGTGGAGTCCAGGCGTGTAAAAAATGGCCTCTTCAAAGGTGTAGCACTGACCGCGATAATCGGCACCGAGGCCGGCACTCTCTTGAATCGTCACGCCTTCTCCGGCACCGGTGCGTCGTGTCAGAACTTGCAGAGAACCCGGAGTAGGTGAATAGAGTTTTATACTACAGGAGTGGTCTTCTGGTGGCAGAGGCACGGAGACCGGCCAGGCCAGCGGTGTCTCCTCACATGTAAGTTTCACCGTCATCCTACTTTGCCCGCTGTGTTTTAGGGGGAAATTAGACGCCCATGATAAGATGGCTGCGATTGATATACCTGCACTCGCCGGCCGAATTGCAGCCATTGCTAAGACCTATGATGATACGGCCCCCGCCGTCGAGGTAGATACGCGATTTGAAGGATTTGAGTTTGCGCTACGTATAGTGACAATGAAGCTTATTCGGCACCAGCGCAGTTACTGGAAGGGATTGCGCGTGGTAGAGGCCGAAGAGTTTGCTAAATGCGTGACAACAAAGAAGGAGTTGGGCGCGGGGGCGTTCGGTGCTGTATATGAAATGCCGGTTAAGGCGTGTTTTCGGGTGCCGGCATCGGTAAAACGTGTAGCGGTCAAGATTGAACGTATTAAGCCTGGATATGACACATTTCAGGAACCTGCGCAGGTTAAAACCGGGATAGCGGTCGCCAAAAAGGCACATGCACTAGGTATTGCCCCCGCATTATACGACGCCTTCATTGTCTTTGATACGGACGATATCAAGATAGTAAAGGTCTATGAGATTATTAAGGGCGTGCCATGGGCAGATAAAGCATGGAAACCGGCTGCGAAGACCAAGGCTAACGCCGAGTTACAGCAGACCGTCACTAAGATGAATCGGGCGGGCATTATCCATCATGACCTTCATCCTGGAAATGTTATGGTGACGCCCAAGGGCCTACAAATAATAGACTTTGATCGTGCTAATTTTGCCAAGGATGAAGAACAGGGATACTTACCCGGTTTTAATTCATCGTTCCCGTCCATGTGGATGCCTCGCGGTATCGCTTCTGAAAAAGGTATCAAGTACATTTATCACAAGCTCGTGACAGAAGGAACGATTCGTCACTAAATCCAGGTCCAGACACCGTTGGCACTTTCGGTCGACACATACATACGGTCCTTACCCTTCTTGCGCATACCGGGGCAGGTTGCTGCCACAAATGGCGGCAGCTTACTATTTTTTCGGGAGATCCGCTGGCATACCATCTTAGAGCGTCGTAAACGTCTAGTTGCCATCTTAGGGTTGGCGGCGATTTTCTGTTGCTTACTAAAAGGAAGTCCGATAAATCGTTGTCGTGAAACTGCGCCCCAGCACAGGCACATGGACAGTGTCGCCAGAGTATACCTCGTTACACCCATTGGTGTCGTCATCGCATACGCGATTCGCGACACGAACGGGCACCTGGACCGGATTCGTGCCGTCGGTGCGAGTATAGTAGTTCCAGCGACTGCGCCGGGAGTCCAGCTCACGTCCAAACAGCGGCAGAATTGTGCGGTCAGGTGCCGCAGAGTTAGCAGAGCCGCCTTCGGCCGTCAGAATGCCGACCTGAACGATGGGGCCGAGGGTACGCCTGCCAACAAAATCAGGAATACCCAGACGACGGATAGGCTCAGGGAACATTGGTTGTGGTTGGGGTTGGGGTTGGTATTCTCGCTGTGCTTCTTGTTTCACAACGATGATAGGTTGCTGCTTCTGCATCTGTGGTCTCATCGTATACATGGCAGCAATCACTGCAGCAGCGACTAACACTACCACGAGAGCCACAGTGGTTCCATCAGTGCAAATAAACCCTCTGGGGCATTTACGGGGCATCCTCTATCTTCTGCGACGGTTTTTCACTGTGTAGCCACCACCCTTGCCAAGGCTCAGTCCGCCCATATTAAGACCCAGGTCTTCCTCCTCTTCTACGATCACAGACAGTGGCGCCAGCTGTCGGCGACGCTCAGCCAATCTCTGCTCCCTAACCAACGCGGGGCTGAGGCGACTACGTAAATTTCTACTACGACTTGTTTCATACCGAAAAGGTCCTCTCAGATTATACATACGTCCACGCGTTAGCCTAGCAGAATTAACAGGACTGTGCCTCTGGCGCCTAGATGAGCGTATCCTTACATACGGCCGTGCTAGTCTGTGCTGCTCTGCTTCAGCAGCCCTAGATGCTCTAACAGATTTTCTCTTGGCTTTTGCTGCACGCGCTTCTTCAAGCTCTTGTGCATGCTGTAACTGTTTAGGGGTCAAATACCTTAACCGTTGACCACGTCCAAGTCTCCCCATATCCTCGTCTGCCATTCTACTCTTTACCATCTAAATATATCCGCGCCAGCTCGCCAGGATCCTTGCCCTGGATATTTGCCGCGTGGCCCCAGACTTCGGGTCGATCGTATCTATCGAGTATTTCACTCATCTTCGCCAATGGTCCACCTTCTAGATTATACTTTTTCATGAGATGCCTGGTTTTCGCAAAAATCGCGGCCGGGTTTTTATCCGCAAGAACGTCGAGCTCCGGATCATAATCAATGAACGAATCGCGTGTTTGTTTGGCTATCATGAGCAAAACAAATACGAATACGATCACAATCAGCCACATCTCTACTCTAGGTAGTGTTAACTAGGGACTCCTGTGTGCCCCAGGTCCCAAGAAACTCGCTGACGCTCGTTAGTTAGACCCAGGTGCCGGCAGGCCGGCCCCTGGGCCTAAGAACCCCGTAATCTTGCCCATGTCCTTCATCAGAGGCCCAAACGAGTCTAACATAGCGACCAACGACTTCTGCGTGGCGAGAAGTTCCTGGGTGTCCCGGGTCATTGCCGCGATCTGCTCAGGCTTCAGTGCCTTATACGCGTTCAGAAATGTTGACCCTGCGTCCAGATGAACGCCCTTGTCATCTGCCTCTGTCGGGAGCTTGTAAGGCTTGCCAAGCTCCAGCATCTCCTTGCGGTCTGCATTGTCGGGAAGAACAACGGGATTGGTGAAGCCTGCCTTTACTTCCTCCTTTTCCTTGGCGTCCTTGGCGTCCTTGGCTTCCTTCTCCTCTGCATCGGCTTTCTTTGCATCCGTGAATCCCTCCTCAGAGTGACGAGTCTGGACCAGTAGAATAGCACTCGCTCCCACCAAGAATGCCAGCGCCACCTGCTTAGGCAGAGCGCCTAGTACAATAAGCGTGAAGGCAATACCGACCAGAACAGTAGACACGGAGCCACGAAAGATAGTATACAGCACAGCACCAACAAAATAGACCATAGCCACACTGTCTGCCTGGCGCGGACGCTTCATCAGTTGATTCAAGACCTCCATTCTGGTAAAGGCGGCTATTTATCTATGAAGACAGAGATACCCTGATATAGAGCAAACAAGGATCCCGCGAGCAGAGACTTTACAAGCAGTCCCACTACACTTATCTCACCGGTGCTGAGATACATCCACGACGCATACTTGGACATCATGCCAGTCGTAATAGGAAGATTCAGGAAAAAGACAATCACAGCGACGGCAATAGGTGCGCGAAGAATCTGATATGCATAGTCGCGCCACGAGGGGTCGGCCTTTGGTTGGGGCTGCACAGCAGCAGCGGCCTGAGGCACAGCGCCCGGAGACATTTGCTGGAACATGGCGTGAAAGTCGGCCATGGTTGGGGTAGAGTTACCAATCACATTGGCCCGTGCGGTTCCGGGATCCATGCGCAGCGTTCCGGTGCTTACCGAATTGGGCGGCTCGGTAATAATCCGCTGAGGTTCTCCGTTCAGATCGGCCAGAATACGGCGGACTCGCTCCTCATCGGCGGACGGAGTATCGGAAAGAGATTCCAGAGGTGTCGACATATTTCTTGACGCCTCAGGAAATAAACGATAGGATGATACGCAAAGCTGAACACGACATACGGAATGAAGCAGTCAGTGTTTAGCGACAGTGGCGTAGCCACTATCGCAAGTCATTGATTATTGACTGTAGCGCTTTGCGCTACATGTCATAATCAATTTGCAATCATCTCCACTGTTTTCACAACTCCGGAAGATGGACACTTGACCACCTCCGTAGTAAACTCCACACACTTCTCACCCATCTGATAGACCTTATTTATTACGTCATGAACAGGTGGGCCATTGATGACCATACAGTCTGAACCGTGACATATCGGACGGAACATAGCAGCGAGACCAAATCCTATCAGAAAACTGATGATCGCAGCTGCGAGTGGATCTTCCATATACGTCCAATAATTCATGGGCCCTTACTAGGGAGTATGAAATTCTTTAACCATCTACAGCTTCTTCCGTTACTGCTGGGCCTCTTCTTTGGTATGTTCTTTGTCTATGTCCTGAAACCTGCGCCGACCATCATCTACAAATATCCCACCATAGATAATGCTGGCAAAGTGACCTATCAGGACCGTAACGGCGTGTGCTTCAAGTATCACGCAGATACGGTAGATTGCGATAAGAATGAAGGGCGAATTACGGTATTTCCGCTGCAGTGAAGCCAGGGGCCAACTGCGACTCTGTCGCAGTGAAGCCGCGATTCTCAAACGGCATCGGTGGAACATAGACCCGTGTAGCTACGTTTGACTCTTCCGAGTATTTACCTATAAGCACCCGCTCCTTGGCAGCAGCGGCCTCCAGGGCACGTAAAGTAGCCTCTGCCCCAGGCTCGCCGTTTAATACCGCCTGCTCGGCATCAAATAGAGCGTTCAAGTCACTAGCAGTGGGTCTGAAGGCGGTCTTAATTTCAATCGCCCTCGCCACATCATTCGGGAACTGTGACGGATTTGTCAAGACCGTAATAACATCCAGTTTATGAATCCATGGAATGACATTAGTACCATCGGTAGGTTCCCCGGCCTCTGTCTTAAGCAGCTTACCCCTGGTCCAGTTTTTAAGTGTGAACTCTCTGGCCTTTACTCTGGTAGACATCTCCTAAGGTAGAGTCCGTTTTGTTAAAATCACCTTCACTAAAGAGATGGCTATGGAAATGGGCATGTTAGTCGGGCTGATGTCCGTGGCCTTTATTTTTTCGCTAGTCTTTTCATGGGTCTATTTCAGATATGTGGATGTATGGTTAGCGATGCCGTTGACCGTTTTGACTCTATTTTTCCTCCAAGCCGCACTTCAGACTGCTCTTCAAGCCCGAGTGTGTGGCGGCGTCAAGAGTGTTGGGAATATCTTTTGGGGTGCGCTAATAGGCATATTGCCTGCTGCTATGATTGCCGTACCCGCCTATGTTCCGAGTGTTGCAGAAATTGTAAGTAGCGTGTTTGTGCCTGGAGACGTCCCGACTGCATATGGAACTGCCTACTTTGGCGCCTTTGCCGGAGCAATGGGTATCGCACTCGGCTCCTTGCAATCTGCGTCATGTCATTAGTTCGCGCACAGATCCTAATATGTCTTTGGGTAAAAAGACATATACGTATTCAGCATAGATTTTACTCCGGCTTCTCAGGGCCATGGTAGATATATCTTGGCATTTCATCGGCGGGAATACTCTCATCACGCACATAGTAACCAGAGCGGGGCGCACTATTCTTGGGGAGAGCACGACTCACAGGTATAGCTTCTTCCTCGTCTTCCTCTTCCTCTTCGTCTTCCTCTGCTAGTTCTGACAAATAGGTAGAGCCGTCAATGCCATTAGAATACGCTACAGCAGCTCCAACAGGCATGAGCCATGATGCCGACGTAGCGATAACATAGCTAATGAATGCCCATGTTACTGCAAACAACCAAAAGGGGAACAAAGTATGCCGGGGTGAACGTTGGTAGCCAAACTCTTTCCATGCACCATTCTCCTGAAACATTAACGCCGGGCGGAGATGAAGCACTAGTCCCAGCCCTACGCAGTATAATACGATGGCTAACCACAAGATTTCCATTTACTCTATGGCGGGTGATGATTTTATTCATCCTCGCCATCCGCCTGGGTCACATCATAGGCTTCGGCATCTTCAAGGCCAGGCTCCTCAAGTGCCTCAAGAATAGGTTCCCCAGGCTCTCCAGGAATAATACCCATCTTACGTCGCTGCTCCTCCTCAAATAATAATACGCCTTCATCCAGGTTCCTAATATTCTTACCGATGGCCCATCGTCCAATACCCAGGTTCTTCAGCGTCCTCGTCACAGCCCGCTGATCATCGTCCTTGATAGAATCAAATTCACTCAGAATCAATGCTCGCTCAGCTGCTGCGCGCTGTTGGAGCATTCGCTTGACCTCTTCATCCGAGTATTTTTTGGTTTGTGTCCGTGCATGCTGGAGGAGAGAGCGCATAAACTCGGTGCTGACGCCAGAGGTCGCCCATGCGTCGAGCACCAGAGTCAGAAGTAGTTTCTGTGCCCACTCGGCAGACCACTCCGGGTCGGATGATGGTCGCACGACCTTGATCCAGGTGTTGATTGCCGGTGAGAGAGCGACCACCAACTTTCCCATTGCCCTGGTGTCGTCGGACTGTAATACAGCGTTACTTTGTAGCACCTGGGTCATCGTTTCATCAATCGGGCGTGCGATGCCGGCCCAGGATGCACCCTTGATAGATACGATGGCAGACTTGGTTGCCACTACGTTCACCGTCGCACACAGATATTCCTGAATAAGACGTGGCCCCTCAACAAAGGGGTCCGTCGTGAGTTTGACCAATATCTTAAAGATTTCCGAGTCCGCGCTAAGGCGCTTCATGAGTGCGTCGCGATGCTCGGTTATCGTTTTCCAAACACCGATAATTTTGCGTTTGAGTTCTTTTTCAGAACCTGTGACATTCGGCTGTACTAGACAGGCCTCCAGCGCCTTTGCAAACGCGGCCGAAGGTGCCAGCTGCGCCAGCTGCTCCTTCCAAGTGATCCGTTGCCCAGCGCTTTGTTTTCTGAGCTGACGATTGCCGCGAACAGCTGCAGACAACAGAGGGAAACGGACATCCATGTCGTCGATCGGCTCGTCAGTGTAGCCGCAGCGGCGACACCGGTTTCCGTAACTGAATTCGTGGGCATTTCCATATGCCGGTCCCTCTACATGACAGTAGGCCCGGAATAGCTTGGCCTTCACGTCCTCGTCAATGCTACCCTCTGCGATATGGATGGCCGGCGGCGCAACGACCGTCTCAAATAGCGTGCCACTACCTGTTAAAAAAGGCACAACGGACAGGAGCCGCGTATACGCAGTTAGCAATCGGCTAGGTGGCTGCGTCATCCAGGAATCCATATCAGCGGCACAGCACACACCCTCGGTGCTCTGTTTTGCGATGGTGGCGACGGCGGCAACATTCTGGTGGAGGCCCCCAATGTGAGACATGGCCTGGATACGGAGAGCATCTGCTAAGGCAGTGACTGCAGTACTGTCGGCGAGCTGTCTGACCGTCTCGGCTGGCAGGGCATCCACAATGAGCGGTGCCATATCAGGACGGAAGGTTGCAGATACCACTTCCACATGTTTAGCTACAGCTACAACGGCCTCCGCCTCCGCCTCAGGCGCCTCAACGGCAGCCGGCATGGCCTCTGGGGTCAATAGTGCTGGCACCGATGCGACCAGCTCTTCACCCAACTTGACCGTCGCCTTTGAATTACCAGAAAAGCTAAAGGCCGCCGGAATCACATAGTCCAACAGCAGACGCTCAGAATCCTGCTGAGTCTGGGTGGCGACCACACTGGACAGATATCGGAGTACACCCGATTTGCCGGGTTCACCGCCCGGCTCACCAGGATAGCCCTTGAGGTTGTGCGTACCGGGCGTGATTTGCACTCCCTGTTGTGCCGCAATCGCAAGGAGCGCCGTAATAGCACCCACTGCAGCGGCATTGGCGGTTTCGCGCCGCGGCGGCAGGCTGTCGTATTTCTTGCCGGCAAACTTGGCAATCGTCGCGTCGTACGTAGATTTCTTCGCTGCCTGTAGCGCTTCCAGTTTCCCGGCAAGTGCTACATAGGCGTTGATGAACTGCTCGGTAAGCTCCACAATCTTAGACACAAGCGGCAGAGCTAGCGTAACTCCTGCCGTCACGGACCGATACACATTATAAATGGACCGCTGGGTGGCCGTCAGGCGCTCCAGATAAACCGCTTCAGCGGCCGCCGCTGCTGCCGCTGCGGCGGTCAAGCGCTGGGTCCGTGCATACACCGCGCGCTCCTTGGCCGTCATCTTGGCCGGATCCGACTTGCCCCAGATATCCGCGAATTCCAGAGGCGCAAGCTGCTCCGCCGTCAGCACAGAAGAGGTCAACACGGCCTTGCCGTTATCGTCAAACTCCACATTGTCATCATATTCAATATCGTCCAATGGCTGACCACAGACGCGACACACGATCTTGCCCAGATATCGCTCACCACCAAATGTCTTCATGACCTGCTTATGAATGCCCTCTGCATTCCACGGCTGCGCGAGAACCTTGAGCCGTAATACGTCGTGCTTACAGACACACTCCTTGTGACAAATCTTGCAGTAGACCCAATTTTCATCCTCACGCTCCTTATACACCGTTATAAAATTCAGCAGATTCACATCACTTTCCACAACGTCGGCCATATTACGAATGCCCTCCAGAATCTGAACGTGCTCACAGGTGTTAATCTCAGGTGATGCAGCAAGAGCGGCGAGGTCAACGAGCATCTTGTCGCGGGCTGCCAAACGGCGCAAGGTATATTTGCGACTTAGCTCTATAGCATCCGTTGTAGCCTGAGGAGCCGCCCCACGACCGTCTAACGCGGCTATCTCCTCCCACACCAGCGGCATCGCATCGCCTTGCACCGTCGTCATCAGCGACGACGCCAGAATAATGGGAGCATCGTATATGGTCGGGTTACGTTTCTCTATATCACGCAGCACATCTGCTAGTACCGCGGAGCCGCGCAAATGCGTCCATAGAAGACCACCGGCAAATGTCCTAGGCTCTGGTGGTGCGACCCTGAGCCCCGCATATAAGGAGGACCAGATAGTCTGGGAGTCAAGCACCTTGGCGTGAATTACTTCGGCGATAGATACGGGCATCGTATCACCGAGTCCAAACAAATCCAAGAAACGCAGCATTTGAGGTGTGCGGGGAGCCAGTGCGTCGGCCGAATGAACAAAGTCAATCGTCTCTCCGAGCCAGTCAGTAAGGCTTTGGTCGGTCAGACTCCACGGTGTTGTACGACTCTTTGGACCATGTGACGTAAGTATTTCATCCATGGACGGCGTCGGTTCCACCTCTTCATCTACAACATACGATAAGGAGAGTTCCATGCGAGGTGAACGATGGAGAGCCGCTTCAGGTGGTAAAATCACGTGGCCGCTAACAATGGAGGGATCAGAGGGCGCCAGAAGATTAGACCCTTTTACGTCGCTAGTCAGAGCACGGATAATACGCGAACGAACATTGCGATTAATGCCGGCTGATAACGGATACTCAACGACTTTACCCGTCTTATCAATACCAGGAAGTTCGGGCTTAGCACTGAGACCTTCGGTCGGTATACCGAGGTCGGCCGTTCGTATGACCTCCTGGTCTTTTTTCCATCCATCGGCTTCGTCGCCGGCCAGCACCTGCTCATTGGAAAACATGTCATACATATAGCCGTAATAATTGAACTCGGTATAGCCTTCCGTTTCATCAAGATATCCTGCGTGTTTTGTCACTGCCGCGTTTTCTACGTCAGCCAGAATGCGGGGTTCTATATCACTTTCCTTATATTCAGCATCAATCACGTCAATATTTAGCACTCGCGCTGCGACTACAATGGGGATGGCGGCGGGCATGTCATCAACGGCGGCTTGAAATGTTTCTACGGGCTCGGTGAAGACACCATTGTCGAGTGACTTATTCTTTAGCGCAAGTGCAAGTTCCACCTCGCGGTCCACACGACGAAACAGACGACGGTCATTCTTCTGTTTTTCTGCGGCCAGTAATTCATCACGATTGCCCTTTTTCTGTTTAATCTTGCGATCTAACTCATAGTCCATGAGTTCATCAAACATTTCTTTACGTTGGACTGCATCATCATACGTACGATTAATAACTGGTTTCTCCTTAATTACGGCGGTATACTGGGACATATAGGCCATGAGTTTGCGGAGATCTTCTTCTGCTTCAGCTGGTTCTGGTACTGCTCCTGGTGCTGCTGCTTCTGCTTCTGGTACTGCTTCTGGTACTGCTTCTGGTATTGCTTCTGGAACAATACGGACTATAGGAGGGTCCGGCGGGCCACGGAAACTAAAGTCAATAATCCGCCCATCCTCTAAGATCACTGCGTCATAGAGAAGTATATCTTCTTCTAAGTCTAGCCCTAACTCATTATTTATGCTCCATGGTGTCTCACTTGTGACCACATGTAATACCTTACCCGTTCCAGCAGACTCTCCATTCAGCGCAAAAAACTCCAGTGTATCGCCATCCTTAACACCGAGAATGGCCGTATAATGCTCTGGCAGGGGATCTTCTCCACGGGGATGCGTCACGGGCCCAACTTCATCAATAAAATCACGCCCATTCATGGGAAATTCAACTGCAGTTCCATTTGTCGCAATGCGTACTAAGTCAAGATCACGATATATCACAGTGCCTTCAATCGGAACACCTCCAGCCACGAAGGACACATACCGGCCAAGCTGTAACTTATCAGACATCCGCTACTTTCTACAGAGGTTTATCATCGGGAACTAATCCGCTGGGCTAAAACTTGACTTGTACCCCGACGCCTTAGCACTAATTACGATGATCCCTGCACTAAACTATACTCTACCGACCGTTGAATCCACCTTTGCCTTTCTAAAGTCGCCGACGGGTGGTTCCTTGATGATCCGCGACAACGACGACCGCTTCGCCCTGGTCTATTACAAGAAGGGGGCCAACTTTGATGTGCCCCATGTTAGTCTCTTCCGTAGTGCACTCTGGGACAAGGAGAAGAATAGCGCCGTGTTCATTGGGCCGGCGCGCATCAGACCTCTGGCCGAGATTGGCGACAACGCCATCCTCAATGTTGAGGAGTTCATAGACGGCTTTATGATTAACATGTTCTGGGACAAGGGTGCATGGCGCCTGACAACTCGCACGCAGCTAGATGCATCGGGCCACTTCTATGGCACTCGCTCCTTTGCCGAGCTCTTCTGGGAGACCTTTGAGAATGCGGGGCTCACAAAGGATGACCTCGACAAGGATGTGGGGTATTCCTGGGTGGTCCAACATCCGGAGGAGCGTATCGTGGTCGCGCCGGCTTACGGTATTCCTACGGTCACGCTGGTGAATGCGACAGGCCCAATGAGTGACAAACTCAGTGCGCTCCGCCCTGCGACCTACCCTCTGACGACGGTCGTGGCCGTGCGCGAGTTCGTGGCAGCCGAAGGACGTCGTCGTGCCCACCAGTTCAAGGGTCTCGTCGTTGTCACTGATGCGGGTCGCTTCAAGATTCGCTCGGCAGAGTATGATGCAGCATTCGCACTACGTGGCAGCAAGCGGGCCTATAGCTGGCTGGAGCACTGGGGCACAGGCAAGTTGGCGGCCTATCTGAAGATCTATCCGGAGGAGGTATGCGAGGCCGAGGCGATTGTCGCACGCTTCAAGGACTGCACGCAAGAGGCCTACGACCTGTATGTGAAGGTCTATCGCGAGCGGGCATTTCCTCTGAAGGAGGCGCCCCAGAAGTACCGCAAGCTGCTGTGGGATGCGCGCCAGGATGGAACATGCGCGTATTTTCCGAATATGCGCAAATTCATGAATGCCCAGGATACGGCGCGGAAGCTGTGGCTGGTGAATTACGAGTTGCGCTACGCGCAACCTGAACTCACTGGCTCCGCCAGTGAGGCCGAGACTCGGTATGGCTCCGCCAATACCGAGTCATCCTTGTCTGCTATCGCAGACAACGAGTTGCGCTACGCGCAACCTGAACTCACTGGCTCCGCCAGTGAGGCCGAGACTCGGTATGGCGGAGCCAATACCGAGTCATCCTTGTCTGCTATCGCAGACAACGAGTTGCGCTACGCGCAACCTGAACTCACTGGCTCCGCCAGTGAGGCCGAGACTCGGTATGGCGGAGCCAATACCGAGTCATCCTTGTCTGCTATCGCAGACAACGAGTTGCGCTATGCGCAACCTGAACTCACTGGCTCCGCCGACACCGCGTAATACGCTGGCGGGTCCGATGCCGTCTAGAACCTCCACGGGATGTAGCAATATATGGAGCTAAGCTGGCCTCGCTAAACGCAAGAAAATAGCGATAATTATTTTTTAAATCTTCCGAAAGGTTACTTTTTTCAATCAGATTTGTAAGACTTATATGAATTGTTTTCAAATATCTAATTCTCCGTTGTGGGTTATTTGTACGGGATATAGGATGTTGTAGTATCACGTTAAGATGCTTTTTTGAAGCAATAGCATAATTTGTCATTCGTTCGGGTGAATCTCTGTCTAATATCAAATCACATATATAGTCTAACTCTATGGCGCATTGATATATATCACTCTCCATTTTATTCAGCTCTTCCATCTTACGTCATACTGCGATTTTTTGATATAAACAGAACCCCGGGGCATAGGAGATGTGCGGAATCAGTGTAGCATGGGGACCATCCGTAAACGAAGCCGCCTTCAAGGCCGCGCTAGCCGCACTAAAGGCCCGTGGACCCGATGATCTGCAACTGGCCTTTACGCAATTCGGCGACATGGAACTCATGTATGGTTTCACGCGTCTCCATGTCCAGGGCTCTCCAAACACCGAGCAGCCCTTTGTTACGGACACGCGGATCGTCATGTGTAACGGCGAGATTTTCAACGCGACCGACCTCATTCACACGCGCAACCTGCTAGTTCCCGCAGGTGCCAGTGATTGTGCCGTAATACCTGCTCTTTTGGACCAGGGCCTGACCCTGGCCGAAGTGGCCCGGTGCCTGGACGGTGACTTTGCCATTGTAGTTATTGACTTGGCCGGCACTATCCAAGTCGCACGTGATCCCTATGGTGTCCGACCTCTCTTTTATTGTCAAGGTGCAATTGCGAGTGAGCTCAAGGGACTAGCAGTAACCAGACCGGTAACCGGACAGGTAACCGGACCGGTAACCGGACAGGTAACCGGACCGGTGACCGCTGTGGAACCAGGAACCGTAGTAACCTTTGGACCGGCGGTTACCGTGGAACGGTGGCATCAGGTGCCCTGGCTCAAAGCGCCATCTCATCGGCTGGCCGATGCCCTGATCGCCGCCGTATATAAACGGATGGCCACGGTGCGGGGCATCGGTGCGTGTTTGTCCGGTGGTCTTGACTCCTCACTCGTTGCGGCTATCGCTGCCCGTGCCCTGCCCCAAGGATCGTGTCTGGACACGTACAGTATCGGCATGGAAGGCAGCCCGGATCTGGAGGCCGCCCGCCTAGTCGCCGCTCACATTGGCTCGCGCCACCACGAATGCGTGATTACTGCCGCGGACTGTGTGGCCGCAGTGCCGCGCGTCATTCGCGCTATAGAGTCGTATGATATAACGACGGTTCGGGCCTCTGTGGGCAATTTTCTGCTCGCCGAATTCATTAGTCAGGTCACACCGCACGTGAAGGTGGTGCTCAATGGTGACGGCGCGGACGAGGCTCTGGGAGGCTATCTCTATATGCGCGAGGCACCCGACGACCTCACATGGGAGTTTGAAACGGACCGACTGTTGCGGGAGATACACCGGTATGACGTGCTCCGCTCGGAGCGGTCAATGGCCGCATTTGGGCTGGAATCGCGCTCGCCGTTCTTGGACCGCCAGTTCATCTCCGTTGCGCGTGCTGTACCCACGGTGCTGCTGCGCTCATCGGCCACGGTCATGGAAAAGTCCGTGCTGCGCATGGAATTCGACGGGGTTCTGCCGAACTCTATACTGTGGCGGCGCAAGGAGGCGTTCAGCGACGGCATTAGCAGGGAACCATGGTTTGCGGCGGCGGCAGCCAAGGGCGAGGGGCTACGGCGCGATTACGAGGTGAATCCGCCACCGACTGCGGAGGCGGCCTGGTATCGCTCCCTCTTTGAGTCATGGTATCCGACGGCGGCGTCGGTGATACCTGCGATGTGGATGCCGCGCTTCGTAGTCGCCACGGATCCCAGTGCGCGGACCCTTTCTCTTTATAACCAGTAGGGGATGCCTGACATCGTAGATGGTAGGCTAGAACTCGGTGACGGACATCGCATGTATTACGAAGTTCACGGTCATGGCAAGCCCGTAGTTGTTCTGCATGGTGGACCCGGCGGCGGTCTCCAGCGTTCCGTCCTAAGCTATTTTGGGCCCGAGTGGCGCGTTATTCTTTATGATCAGCGGGGCTGCGGGCGATCCACGCCTTCTCTACGGCATAACACGACATGGCATCTCGTCGCCGACCTGGAACGTCTCCGCACGCATCTGGGACTCACGTCTTGGACTGTCTTTGGCGGGTCCTGGGGCTCTACACTCGCTCTGGCCTATGCGAGTAAACACGCGCATGTAGATGCGATGATTCTCCGTGGAGTCTATCTGGCAGAGCCGTGGGAAGACCGCTGGGTCTATAGTAAAGAAGGTGCCGCACGTCTCTTTCCTGAGGCCTGGCGTACTTATAGTCGCGGTCTGTCCGGTCGCCGATTACGAGCGACTTATGGTCGTCTATTACATAATCGGCGGACGCGCAAGGCGGCGGCGGCGGCCTGGTGGAAATGGGAGGCGACCCTGACACATCTCAAACCGACACCAGATCGGCTTCCAATGTCTAAACAGACGACCATCGCTATCCTAGAACATCACTACTTTAGTCATAACTGCTGGTTGCGTCCCGGCCAGCTCTTACGCGCCGCTAGGCGATTCCGATTTCCGGTTCATATTGTCCAGGGGCGATACGACCTCATGTGCCCGGCTGCATCTGCCGTCGCGTTAGCAGAGGCCATTCCGCATGCGAAACTCACGATAACAGAGACTGGCCACGCTGCGTCAGAATCGGCAGATGCTCTCAGGGCCGCCATAAAATCACTGGTATAAAGTAGAATGCCCGAGCTGGTAGTAGGTCAAAAATATAGGCGTAGGGGTGAGCTCCCAGCTGAATTATTACAACGTATTGGAGTAGTAATAGAAAGCACTGGTACTTGTGTGTGGCCCGCAGATGTACAACCTGGGGGCGAAAATGTTATATCTTACCTTAGAAAGAATTGGTTTGGTGGTGTGTATAGCAAAAGTGATCGGTCACATATATTTACAACCTCCTGGCCTCAAGAAAATGCCAATGAGACGTGTGAGGTGCGCTATACTGTGCCGGTGGGACTTGTTGATGATCTATTAAAACAGTCACTGGATTTAGTAAACAGTGGCGGCCGACGCACTAAACGCAGGCGGCCTAAACGCAGAGCTAAGTCTAGACGCAGATGAACTGTCGGTGCTGTCAACAAGAAATAACGGAAGATGATTTCAAGATTGAGACCTCGTGTTGTGAGAATATCTGTCACACCACGTGTTTTTTTGAGCGCGTTCGTCAAGACTGGGACTATATTGAGTGCGGAATCTGTGGGGCCATATTGAAGGCACGTGTGTCTATTCAGAGTCCAGAGCCCGTTGAAACACCCGCACTGACTGCCGCCGTCAAGGAGATTAAGAAACTCGTGACGGCAAATAATAAGGCCGAGCGCGCCATGAAGGCGGTGATGAATACGCACTATCAGGTGTTTAAGGAGACGGCGGAACCACTGCTGACCTCACTGACCTCTCTTCAGCGCAACTCTATAGCCGCTGTAAAACAGTCGGCCGAGTATCGTGAATACCTGAAGCTGAGACGAAAGGTATCGGCATCTTTGACTAAGTTGCGCAAGGATCATACTGTGAATTATAGATACCTGCGCGAGCACAGTCTCTGGTCGAGATACAGATCTACACCGAGCTGGTTAATTAGGAGGAGGTTCAGGATACGGTTGTAACCGACTAGCAGTGCACAGCTAGGCAGTTAAAGAACCCGTACAACCTAATATAATAGAAATGACACTAATAAGCACCTGCCTTCTGCCAGTATGTCTGAAGGCATGTCGTTTAATGCAGCCGTTTATTCAACGCATCTATAACGCCGGCTCTACCACACGATTCAAGGAGGATAAGAGCGCAGTGACGCTGGCCGATATCATTGTCCAAGAACTGCTGCATCTACTGCTAGCTCCCGTAACAGTCGCGTTCATCGGTGAAGAATCAGCCGAAGAGTATGTTATAGCTGACCCTATATTGGCACAGGAAGTGGCTGACGCAAGGCTGGCCATACAGGCGCTGGAGCTGCCCTCCACTCTCCGCGCATTGAATCTGACCGCTGTAATAGATCCTATCGATGGAACGGCTGAATTCAGTTCTGGAAAGGGTCATGAATCCACTATCTGTATAGGATTCGCCCAAGGAACGCCGGTGGCAGGGCTCGTGTTCCGTCCCATAGAGGGCACCTATGCTGCCGGTTGTGGCTCCGAAGGCTATTTCAACACAAATCTAGTGCGCACCGAACTCAATCGTACCAACGTTCTTACGAGTAATGGGCGCATATCGTCCTTTATTGAAGGCCTTGGGCTCACACGGATACCGGCCGGTGGTTGTGGAAACAAGATACTAATGGTATTGGAAGGACGGGGTATCTATGTTCTGGATCGCGGCGTCAGTCGCTGGGATACCTGTGCTGCACAGGCTATCCTAGAGGCGGAGGGCGGCGTATTGTGTACATTGACGGGGTTTCTGGCCAGTAGAATGGAGAGTTATACCTACGCATTAACGGATGTGAATCTGGATCCTAATCCACTGGCTGTCGCTGGTCCAATGAATTCTTCGGGAATACGTATGAAACCCTATTCCAATTTGTGTGGTCTGGTTGCAGTTCCGCGGGAGTGTAATAATTCTGAATATATGGAGGCTCTGCGCACACGCTGTTTATCCTCTAGTTTACCGGCTTATTCTTGAGGAACTGGCTCAGCAGTCGCCGCCCATCATAGCTGTGCTCCGGATGAAATTGAACTAGCAGTGCCGGCCCAACGGCCGTCATCATGAGTTCGCGGTTATAGGAGGCTAGGTTAGGAACATCCGATGACCGAAAGAAATATTTGTGATTCCGGTAGCCCGTAAACCGACCCATGCGGAAATAGCCGGTCTCATTAGTTCTCCGATAGATCGGGTAGCCCATCTGATATAACACGCTCTCCATAGAATAACAAATCATGAGATAGCGCTTTTTGAGAGTCAGGAGTTCAAGAGGCACTTGGATGGCACCTTGCTCGGTTACATCACGGTCGGCCCCGCTAAAAATCCAGGTCTTGATGGGACTCTGCGCGACTTCGTCGATGGTGCCCAGGTGAACCCTATACCCTAGTTCTCGAACGGCGGCGAGCAGTGGTTTCAGTTTATCGGAATCGCGATACATATTCACGATTCCGATCATCCCTGATCTTTACAGATAAAATATGACATGGAATAATAAAGATAAACCATAATAGATGTATCCGCCTCTACCTCCTTCACCAAAGGTCGAACCAACGGTTGAACCAACAGTCACACCAACGGTCACACCAAAGGTCGAACCACCGGTAGCACCAATGAATGGACAATTAATTCAACTTATCTTTCTTACTCTTCTTGATCAGATACAGAAAAATAAAATTTATAGAGACCCTCGACTATTAAATATTGTCGACCTTATCTTGGAGTATATGGACTAAGCCGTATACTCTCATCTAGCTGGGCACTCCGAATCTCAGCAATGACTAACGATTGCTGATACATCTTGTTTGACAATGCGACAGTTGTCTCTGTCAGTCGCGCGATGTGAGTCTTTTGCTCGGCAATAAGTACTGATTGATGCTGGATCATTTCAGCGAGAACCTTGCATGTTGCAGTTAACTTCACTAACTCATCTAGCACTGAGGCACCGTTCGTTGTATCGGCCATACTACTTGACTATTTTTGCCACTGTTTAGACCTAAATGTAAGGGCTTCCCTCACCTCACCAGGATAGGTGATATTTTCATACCACACCCGCTGAGAAATACGATCCTCGCGATTCTTATGCGTATAGCCGCCGAGGATCTGCTTTGGTGGCGGCAGCAATATAGATTTGGGTGTAGGTATAAGAGTATAGATTGGATACATTTCCTATATACACCAGACAGTGTTTAGGCGGGGGGCTAAATAGCATGTGACCAATAGAGTAATGGCAACACCGGCGACAATGCTCCAGGTGGTCGCCAGCGGCCTCCAGGACCGCGAACGACTGAACACTGTAACAGGGAGACCGTCGGTTCAGCACTATACATTTCTTATGAGGAAACGGACACGATGGGCATCGCAGTGGCGGCGCATTGTGTTTGATAACGACGCTGATTTTGGTCGTACCGCAACGTGCACACTGCCTATTGAAGGTGAGCTCATCACGCGGGCGACGCTAGTGGTGAATCTGCCGGACATCTCTGGCACTCCAGGATTTGCGTGGACTAATGCCATCGCGCATGCCCTGTGTGTGAATACCCAGTTTCTCATTAACGGAGAGGTCACCGACGAGATTGATAGTCGTCTTCTTGAGGTCTTAGACGAGCAGTCTCCTATTGAACACTTTACGACAACTAATACGTTAATTGGGCGAAATCCGTCATCCTATTCCGATCTGGAACCGCCGCCCAGAACAGTCGCCGTGACGCCGCCCTTTTGGTGGAATCGTGGCCCCGGCCCACAGGCTCTGCCCATCCGCGCTCTCTACAAGGACCAGGTCCAACTCCGTGTGACATTCCGTGACTTTGGCGGCTCTATTTATACGAGTAGTCGGAAAGCCGACGGTTCTATGGTGGCCTGGCCCGCAGGTATTCCCAGTATAACCGACGCATACTGGATTGTGGAGTATGTTAGCCTTGAAGACCGCGAAGCAGCGGCGTATCGGTGCGATATGGAGATACCCTTTGAGCAGCACGTGGCCGTGCCGCCGCAGCCGACCAATGGCAACGAACTCGTGCGCATTCGTCTGGATGAGACGGGACTCGTCCGTGATCTCACATGGGTCGCTCAACGCGTAGAAGCGACCAAATACAATGCCTATTTTCTGTTCACACGAGATCTGTGCGCATCTACGGACCCATCCGGCTCCATCTGGTGGCCGAATGCCGTGGGTGTATCAGAGACGGCGTTCAATTATGGCCGTGGACGCATTGTGCCGGCCTTTGCGACGGCGGCGGATCCCATTCTGCAGGCGAAAATGACTATCCGTGGTCTGACGCGGTTTGAGCACGAGGCGGCACTGTTCCGATCTCTGCTTCCGGCTCTCAACTGTGCACGGACGCCGCTGGTTGACCGGTTCATTTATCGGTATGATTTCGGATATTGGCCTACGGGAGGACTAACAGATGCGCTGAGTGCGCCGGCCGAAGCACGCGGATGCGCAAACTGGGACGTGCTGCCGACGAAAGAACTCCTGCTTCAGATGAATGTTGGATGCTCTAGTCCAGCATCCTTTTATATTTACGCATGGGTCACGCGCTACAACCGGCTGCGCATTATTAATGGACACGGCGCGGTTCTGTTTACGTAACCGCTGTAAAAGTTGATAATATAATATATCTCATACTTGCTAGTATGGAGACAACAAAGTTGTTCTTCCTGTATTGTATCTTTAGTGAGCAAAATGATGTGCGTGGCGAGAAAAAATTAGGTTGTACAATTCATCCTGTGCATCGACTCCAAGTATATAACACAGGAGATGCACCTGGTTCAGAAAAACGATACGCTGGTCTCTGGCTAGTTCGTGCTAACACTCACATTGACATGCGCAAACTAGAGAAACAGCTACATCGGCAGTTTGCGCATGTTAGGCTCAAGAGAAGCAATGGGGCTTTAACAGAGTGGTTTAGACTCTCATTTCAAGAGGTTGCCGACTTTCTGAATGCCCAAGACCATGTCATTCGGCAACTGAGTCATGAGGAAATCTATGATATCCATGTAAAAGCTGACCGCCAACTTACAGTGGCAGAGCAGGCAGCATATGATGAGGAAGAGGCATTAATACATGCCGAGAAGGAGCAGGGCTCACTCAAAGATGTATTCTTCTCTACATTTCTACCAGATGTTGTTCCACGCAGAATTCAAGTGGAGCTGTGGGATACATTTTCCGCAATCTGTTATAGCAACCATGCCTTATTCAAGGGTATTGTCCAGTGGCCAACAGGTACAGGGAAGACAATCGCAATACTACTGATGATTGTTCTTATCAAAGACCGCTGTAGGCGTATGGGTCAGATCTACAGAGGACTCCTCGTTACACCCAGGAATGATATCTTTGGCACTATCACCGGTATATTCAGCCATCTGTCCGCATTCGGTATAACTGTGCTGGATGGATCAAACGGCCGCCTATCACGTCTTTCTGTACCTGCTGACACCGATATCCTGATCATGGCGTGCCCTAGTTCACTCTTAAATGAAGATACGGGTCTACGTGCTTTACCGAATATGACACATGTCCACTATGATGAAGTACACCGGATTACTGGCGAACTCTTCTTTCAAGGGTTGAAGGAGATGCTCGTTAAATGGGGGTTGCAGTTCCTAACAGGGACATCTGCTACACCAAAGACCTCTAGCCCAGAGCAACATCGAAAACTGGCAGAAGTATTCGACGATCCTTACACAATCATCCACAAATGCGATGTGGATGAAGCCGTGAGCGAAGGGTGGATCGCTATACCACGCTTTGCTGTAGTGACTATGCCATGTGATGATGAGGCATCCTACTGTAAGGCGTTTGCGGCGGGCATTACGGGCACGATAGCAAAGAAGCAGGCTGCTAGGAAATGGACTGGTGGCAAATGTATCGCCTATGCTCGTTCTATTGTTTCGGCAAAAACATCTGCAGCAGAGTTCACCAAGATGAATCCAGATGCACATGTGTATCTTGCACTTGATGGAGAACGAACCGATAAGGACTTTGTAGATGCTCCAGTGGACGGTTCTGTTCGCGTTCTGTTCGCATGTGATCGTTACCGCGAAGGTTCTGATATCAAGGGTCTGGATATGACGGCGGTTCTTATTGGGAACAGTATATCCGCGTATATTCTAATTCAGATTCAGGGACGATCTCTACGCAATGATTATGCTAGTAAAGAGGGCTGGTGTCTGATTGTCAGTCCATGTGAAGAAGGAGAAACTGAGGAGGATGTATTGGATAGGATTGCTCTGGATATCTTAACCTTTGTCGGAAATAGCCGCTCTCTCACAAAGAAAGATATTGTGCGATATGTGGAGATCTACTTCAGCGACGTTATGGTGTCTAACACCATGTGCACACCAGCAGAGACAGTAGAACGCATCCAAGCTGCATATATACGCCGCGAGTATGGTAAACGAACACCAAAGGAGCGTTATGCTATTATTTGCGAACTGAATAAAGAAATGGGGCTCGGCTCGAAGGAGGAGTATCACGCACGATGGTCAGAGCATGCGAAGTTTATCCCTGATCCATCAACCTATTTTAAAGACTGGTGGGTTTCCTGGTACCATTTCCTGGGCATAGATACGTTGGCATTTCCACAAACAAAAGCTGAATGGATTCGTTTGTGTAAGGAGATGGGACTTACAACCTGGGATCTATATAAGCAACAAAATAGCACTAATCTACCAGCAAATCCAGGTGAAATGTATGAGGATTATACAAACTGGGATCAGGAGTTTGGGGGTGAGGAGGAAATCGTCTGGTGATTACGCTGCACCAGGAATCAGACGCTGAATCGCCTCCTGTGCCTTCGCCTTGTAGGTGGCGATTTTTGCGTGCTTGTGCCGAATCTCATCAAAGTCTGACTGGAGCGTCTGTTGCTCTGCTAGAGGGGGGAGTTGTACTTCAAGTGATAACACTGATGTTGAGCTTAGTTTAGGCTGAGCAGTTCCCTCAGCAAAACCCTTTATATCATCTTGGATATTTTTCAATAAATAGTAGAGGACATCATCGTTAATAATAGAAGTGCCCTTAGGATGAATAGTCATCCCGTTGTTTGTAATCCAAGATTTCACTGGATATCTTGAAACATTTCCAGCATTAGCACCAATCTGAGCCAATACAACAGTGTATGGTTCCTTGTTGTAAGTATTATGATATCCCATAGGTGAAACCCCACCACCGATAACTGGAATGTCACCACCAGTAAGGTCTTCCTTTGTTAGAGCCTTTCCATTGCGAATCTCAGATACCTCCCCCAACTTTACACGAGCCTGTCCGCGCCCCATTTCCTTCACCTGAAACATCATCTGCTTCTCAAGGATTTTCAGTGCGACCTCCTCCTGCTGGGCAAGTCCCGCCCAGCCGTCAATAGCTTCTACGATTTGTTGCTGGCGTTCAAGGGATGGGAGGGGGATTTTCATATCATTCACATACTGAATTGTTAAGTTCTTATGATTAGCACCGACGTAACCATCTTCTAGAACTTTGATATTAGATCTGAGATAGTAATAGACATAACGTGTAGTAGTATCATCCCTACAAGAGAATGTAATTGTTTGTCCAGCAACAGAACACTTAGATTCAAGGAAGATATGTGATTTTCCACTACCATTCGTCCTATTTACTATGATTACTAAATCATCAATATCTGGAGTATCTGTGTATAACTTTGTAGATTCAGCACCAGTATGAAACCTGAACTTTCCAGACTCCTTCCCATATTCAGTAGGATGCTTAGGATAGTTCTTCTGCTTTAGAAGTGTCCCCAACTTCACCATCTCAAACCCCTCCACTTCCACCATACTCTGTGGTAGATACTGCTTGTAGTTCAGCGAATAGTTCTTGGCTCGCAACTCGGCCAGAGTCGCGGTCACAAGCAGCTTCTCATCAAGCCCGATGAAGGCTACCTTGTCAGTTGTGCTACCCTTCTGAAAGACCATCATAGAGGTCTTCGTGCCCGTGTTGGCAAATGCTCCAGAGGCAATGTCCACAATGAACCAAATCTTGTACTCCTCGGCAATCTTCTTGCGCAACTCCACGCACTTCTTGGAAGCGCCGAAGAAGAAGCCCTGGGGAAGGACGATGGAGCATACACCACCATCTGCCAACGTAGCCATGGCCAGCTGAACACCAGCAGAAACCTTGTCGTCATCCTCAATACCGATACTCTGAATCTCCTTATTCACGAAGAACTTCTTGATCGTTCCATCCTCAGTCTTCACCTTCTTACTGTAAGCGAACTTGTAGTCCTTTCCCTTGCTCTTGTCACCGCCATAGGGAGGGTTCATGAAGCAATAATCGATAGTGAGGCCATCAAAGGGAGCGCCTGTCCCCGTGATAATAGGGTCAGAGAATGAGTTAGACCCACGAATCTTATCGCCACTGAAGGGGATGCCCGTAAGGATAAGCATATTCAAGAGTGTAGTGGTGACGCTGGACAAGTTCATATCCTGACAATAAACAGACCCACACTCCTTCTTCCAATCAACAGAGGGCAGGTTTGCCTTGACACCCTTGACATACTCGGCAGGGAAACCGCCAGTCCCACAGAACCAGTCAGCAAAGGTACACAGAGATCCATCCTCCCTGCGTAGATTCTTCTTGATATCGTATGAAAGCTTGAAGGCCAGCTTACAGATAGCACGGTTAGTGAAATATTGACCCTCATCCGACATTGTGCTCATACCGCGCCCAAGCATGTATTCAAAGATATCGCCCAGTGTATCAGTCTCCTTTAGAATCTCAAGTGAGATTCGGCTGATTTGCTGAACAATCTCAAACACAATGTCAGCCTTCTGAATCTCATGTGGCTTGAAGAACGCCTTAGTCTTAGGGCGCTTCCGAAACTCAGAAACACCCTTCTTGATTGTCTCAAAGAGATCGTTCTCATTATTGAGGCTCGCGATAAATGACCAACGACACTCCTGTGGAAGATTCAGAACATCCGCCTGTTGCTCAATAAGACGATAAGCAAAGAAGAATGTCATATGCTCCAATGCACGCTCAGGATTCAGACCGGCTTTATTCCATAGCAGATTGTGCAAATCCTCAAAGAATGCCGGCAGGGTCTCCTTTGTAATCTCTGGTTTTTGCTGTGATGCGCGAAGCACCTGTTTCACCGTTTCTTCTACCTTCTTATCGATGACATGGGTGATTAGCGACGTCTGTGCGCAATCATTCTTCTTTGCCATATGATCAGTATAGCCACTCTTCTGCTTGAACACGCGGGCACATTTGTCGCAGGTGTAGGTTGGCATCGTTGTATACTCTATCCGGGGATTTTATTTGGTCAAGTTTCACCGAATTTCGGTGAAAAGTGTGCCGGGGTATTTAATACCAGGGCAAAGTTATTCTTGAACCAGGGCAGAGCAGAGGACCGTGTTTATGCGACCATGGTCACATAAACTTGACCACCCCCAACTTGATACAGTCATGAGTACGATGGCAGATCAATTTGAAGTGGAGACGAGCAACGCGGTGGAGTTCCCCCCCGTCAACAAGTTTGACGATATGGGGTTAAGTGACGATCTCCTTCGTGGAGTGTATGCGAATGGCTTTGAGAAGCCATCTCCTATTCAGTCTGTGGCTATACGCCCAATAGTAGAGGGTCGCGACGTGTTGGCCCAAGCCCAGTCAGGTACCGGAAAGACCGGCACCTTCGGCATTGGCGCTCTGAGCCGTGTGGATCCCTCCCTTAAGAAGGTCCAGGTCCTAATGATGGCTCACACGCACGAGCTGACCGACCAGATTTACAAGGTCGTTACGGCAATCGGCAAGTATATGGGCATTAAGGTCGTTCTGGCGATTGGCGGTGAGCCCCGCCACCAGAACGTCCGTGACATTCGTGCCGGTGCCCAAGTCATCATCGGCACACCCGGTCGCATCTATGATCTGGCTGCGGCCAAGGACCTGCGATTCACCGATCTCCGCTGCTTCATCCTGGACGAGGCCGACGAGATGCTCACCGACCGCTTTGCCGAGCAGGTGGGTGAGATTGTGAACATCGGTCTTCCTGCCGAGTGCCGCGTGGGTTTCTTCTCGGCTACGATGCCGGCCGAAGTCCGCGAGCTGGCCGACAAGATTCTGCGCGACCCTGTGCGCATCACGCTCAAGGCCGCCGACGTGAAGCTGGACGGTATCACTCAATACTTCGTGGGCGTCCAGGAGGACAGCTGGAAGATGGAGTGCTTCTGCGACATCTTTGAGGCGCTCACTATTCAGTCCTCTATTATCTTCGTCAACACGAAGGAGAAGGCGGAGCGCCTATACCAGGGGCTCACGGAGCGCGGCTTTCCCGTGTCTGTCATTTACGGTGATCCCATGACACAGGCGATTCGTAAGCAGCGCATGAACGACTTCCGCACCGGCTCCACTCGCGTCCTCATTGCCACGAACCTCTTGGCCCGCGGCATTGATGTGCAGCAAGTGTCCGTGGTCTTTAACTTTGACATGCCCGCCTTTGAGGACAAGGAGAGCTACATTCACCGTATCGGCCGCTGCGGCCGCTTCGGTCGCCGCGGAACAGCCATCTCCTTCCTCACTCCTCCTGAGAAGGATGTGTTGGACCAGATTGGGACGCACTACTCGTTTGTTCCGTTAGAGCTGCCACAAGATCTGAAGGGAGTGGGTGCTGTGTAAGCTCTTCTGCGGTCAGCTGTTTGAGTCGGACCTCTACCTTCTCGGATGCTAGTGCCGGCAGACGATACACAATGAGGCGATCATAACCAAAAAGAGGGAAGGTGTCTTCCTGTAGAGCACCGTCACGCCAATACTCCCCCATCCTTTTTTTGAGTACGCGGATACTCGCATTGGTCGCGGGAATCTTGACCTCATCCTCGAGTTTACGAAGGATCTGCACACATTCATTGACGCGGGCGGCCTGGGTCTTCATGTCTAACTGAACATCACAGGCGTTTAGGCCGACCTAAACATCTCAGGTAGTCAGACACCTAATGTTACCCGTAATCATACACCATTTCAGTGGGACCGCGCGAAATGTGCTGTGCGGTATGTCGCTGTGCTATGTCGTTAAAAAAAAGAGCAGTATACGGATATCCCCTTGATTCTGCTTTTTCCCGCCATCTACCGCGCATACGAAAATAAGGATGCGATTGTTAGTGTAATCAAAGAGACTACGCGTCGCCGATGGTTTTAGCCTTATGTTATATACGGACTGTTTAACATATCAGAAAGTAAAATAGTTTCTAGCTCCTGTCCCCGTATCATCCGATATGCCAAGTAAATGAGAAAATCACTTTTCGTATGTCTTAACAGAATTTTACACATATCGATCGCAACTTGATGATGAGGTATCATATGATGAATATATTCCGCATCAGTTGTGATATGTGTCATAACATGTTGCGTATGTGTAGGAAAAAAAGCCGGGTCGCAATACGTTTTTGTAAGACCGAGCACATTTGGATACACAAAGGAAGAAATTGTCGCGATAAATGGCTTATTTGTCCTTATTTCTGAAATAGTTTCCGTTTTATGATGTAATTCTTCCTGCATCATCAGTATTTCATAGTTTTGTGTCCATATAAGTTCTCTTAGCATCTTCGTAATAATGTCACTTTTTGTATTTTTCATGTGTTGAATACTTATATCAACCGCCATTTGATGATGTGATATCATATGTTTAAGAAAATCATTATCTGATAAATATACCCTACATGGATATTCAGAGTTCATCGTCGCAAATGGTTCATACACTGTAACACTAAAGATATATACCAAAAATATAGCCGACACTATACCAAGTACATTCATCTAATATACGTATTTAGTTTAGCACCTTCCCAGCAGCATACTCTTGCGAGAGACGTATGCTAGTATCCAGTTGTCCTGGTGAGGAAAAGCCGGCACCCCTCTGTGTGGCCAGATTCGCCCCTCCCGATGACATCCTCGCCATCGTGTCATTCGTCGCAGGGCAGGTGACAATCTCTTCCAGTTGCGCCCGCATACGGAGCACCAGTGGCCGCTGCGCGATGTCCGTCATAGCATCAATCTCCTTGATCAGGGCTTTGACCGTAATGTGCGTCTCGTAACCGCGCTCCATCAGATTTGCAGTAGCCACGATGGCCTGTGCGACACGGCAACGCAGCACCTGCTCACGCAGCTCCAGGCAATCGGAAATGGGCACGCGATCCAACTCCCATGTACCCTCGCGGGCAGTCAGTGAGATAACTCCATCTGGCGGATCGGTGCTAGAAAAGACAACACAGTAGTCGCGGTCCGACACAATGTCGCCCACACGGTAGCGACTTTCATCGGCATCAAATTCCTGGCAGACCCATCCTGGTGCCGTCAGCACCGCCCCCGTCAGCACCTGGCTTCGGAGTCCCTCAATGACGCCGCCCATGACCAGCGGTAGCATCTCATCGGAACTAACATAGGTGTATGTGCCACGTGACCGCATGGCCAAGTCGCGGAGTAGCTCGCGGTTGTGGTCGGCGCCGTAGCCGAGCGTGTGAACGGGAAGAGTGCCGACTAGGCCGAGTGCCATGGATCGCAGACCCTCTGTGGACGTGATACCCTGATTTACACAGCCGTCAGTCAGGATTACGAGGGCATCATAGTCGCGGCGAAGGGCCGCGAGCGCCTCCAGGCCGGCGCTCATATTCGTCATGCCGTCGGTCTCAACGGCGGCCACGGCCTGATAGAAGTGGTCCATGCCCGTTGCGTCTAGCTGGAGTGTCGGGATAACAATAGTGGCCGTCGTGCCGAATGTGACAAGAGTAATCGTGTCGGTCTCACAGAAGAGACTGCGGGCGGCAACGAGCGTCTTCTTTACGGCGTCAAGGCGACCGTAGTTCATACTGTCGCTGGTATCTACAAGGAGGGCTATACGAACGGGTCTCTTGGCGCCCTCGGGTGCACAAATACGCACACACATATGGGTTGACGTTCGGACAGCAGTTAACATCGTACGGGAGCCTGTCATGGCCCTCGTACTATGTCACCTTTTTTTACACCCTCATATCCACCCTCATATCCACATCCGTTCATCCCAAGAATGAATACAGACAACGCGCTCTTCCCATTTCTCCATTAGCGCCAACGGCGGAATAACCGTGTGAATCGTGCGCCATTTTATATCCTGACCCCGCCTACAGCAGCGTCCATTCCACACAAAGACTGCACCACCATCCGTGTTAGTAAACACGTAGTCCCCCCGTGTTGACGCCGTATGGTAGCAGGCCGTCAGCGTAACCTCCATATGCGCGGGGCAGGTAATCTCAAGAGTGACATCCATGCCGCCAGGAATCGGCCAAAATAACCGGTGCAAATGGTCCGACTGCTGTGTCCACTCGGCCGGAAATCCCACGATGCGCACATTAAACACGGCGGTCTTACTCGTGCTAATACGGAGTCCCGTCCACCACCCCTGTTCTATCATTCCCGTGAGCGGAAAGGTAATGACCGTGCCCTCTGACATCTGTGTTTTCGTTCCCACTGTCAGGGTCTTTGGCGGCCAGTTTCTGCGAATTTGGGAGATCATTGCTGTGTGTAGTGGTGTCAGGCTTTAACTGGAGACTGAAGCGCGGAATGCCGAGTCCCTGCGGCCAGCGCGCCCGTGTCTCGCCCGTGCAGTCGCACGTAAAACCGTCCAGAATACCCCTGACAAATGTCCCATCTGCCCGCTGTAGCACATACTCGTGTTTGCTATGATTAATAGTATCTTTGTAATCGTTCAATGGAAACTTACCGGAGACAACGGTCATGACCTCGCCCAGCGGTAACAGAGATGTTCCATCTCCGGGATCGGCAACTACCTTACAGGTCATGGCGCTAGTATCTAGCAGATCAAAGTAGGCGGACATCGTACTGTGCCAGCTGCGCCCGCGCCTCCATCAAGTTTTGCTCATGGCGCGATCATATGGCGCCTGAACGGCATCAGAATCCACTTCCGCATAGTCGCGCACTAAGATAATTTCATCATCGCCGCCCACCGTGAACAGATTCGTCGTGACGAATAAGTGAATGAGCGTTTCATTAGTGGGTGCGGCAGCGGGCCAGCCGCAGTTGGCCGCGCGGACCCAGCGGCCTCTATACACGAGTTGCGCGCCACTGACATAGTGACCCGCCGGCGTCAAATACTGGGACTCGCACACCTCGGACACTGTGCCAGTCACTACGCCGCCTCCCAGTAACTCGTCTCCTATCTGTACGGAGGCCAGGGGTTTCCATGAAAGATTCCGCATTAACACACGCAGTGTCGGATCCAGGCCGAGACTGTAATCGGCCACGGTGGCGCCGTAGGACCCAGTCAGCACGGTCTCGGCCGCCCGCTGAGCCGCCGCGATAACCGCCGGCGCCGAGCTTTCTTCATAGTCCGCCACCGTCATTCCGACGACGGGAATTCTATGCGTGTCCGTGCCCAGACACCAGATACGTGGCAGAGAGGGCGCCAGGAAGGCATCCGGATGCGCACCCGCCTTTATCATGTGGCCATTATACTCCATATAGTGATTCGTACTAAGGTGTATGCCGTTGATGCGAACCATCGGTGTGGCCGTTCCATCAAAGAGATAGGTGGATGTAACTTCGGCGCCGTCGAGCAAGTCGCCGATACGCACGTCACAAATAGCCCGGATGGATCCGTCTGCCATACGTATCGGTGTCTCCGGCGCAAAACAGCAGATGCCCGGTGAGCCAGAGATTGTGGCGATGAATGTCACGAGCGGATTACACACGAGATTCTCGCCAAAGGTGATTGCCGATATGCCGGCGTAAACGACGGCGATAAACATGCCGTAGATACGCGCAAAGATGTCCCGCATTCCCACAAACACCATCCGAACACGTGTTCCCAGGAGACGGAACGAATTCACGAAATTGATAATAAAGGTCTGGAGTCCATCAAGAAGACCAGTTATACCATTCTGGATGGCGCCCACCTTGGTGAATACGCCGTCAATGATACCGGTGACCTTGCCGATGCCGGCGTATATCGGATTAATGACGGCCGGGGCGTGCTTGCGGACACCCTCGCCAAGACAGAATCCCAGTGTCTCGGCAAGGTCGTGTCCATAGTAGGCGGCAAAGGGCGAAATGGAAGGGTCGCACCGATATTGGGCCCAGTTACGTCTGATCTCATAGTATTGATTCATGTTAACCAGTGCGTATAGGATGCCGACTAGGACCACCGTTAGCACTGCTAAGACCGTGGTCGACGTTTGTGGCGCGGGACAGGAGTCCATCTATGTTGGGCGGCTATTTATGCGCTCTTTTTAAACGTGCGCCGGACCCACTTGCGGTCGACGTTGAAGCGCGCAGCCGATGCGGGGGCCGTATTCTTATTATAGACAGCAATCGCATTCAACATCCGTCCCACGGAGGTCGCACCATATGCGCGCACGGCACGACGCAGAGAACGATGACGGGCCGCCGCCGTCATATGGACCGCATCGTGGTAGCCGAACTGCCCGAGCATGTTCTTCTTCAGAGGACCTATGCCGTCCTTGAACCCCTTCCCGGGCAGCCCTCTGTCGGTAATACAGCTCGCCGGCACATAAATATCACGGCTGCCGCGCCGCTGACGATAGCTAGCACGCAGAATCTTACCTGGCGCACAGTGCCGCTTGCGAGTAAGAGCCATTATATTAGGCACAGCGATTTTCGTGCCGGCATAAAAACACCGCCGCCGCTAGGGGAATGTCGGCAACGTCATTTACAATTCTTACTCTTGTCCTAACCGTAGCTCTATCCGCATCAATAACTGCCGCACTCCGTGTAAATATCGCCGAGAACTGGGCCGAGAAGCGCTGCGACCCCTACATTATCCCTATTGCCGCCCTCTTCAAGCCCGACAATGACACACGCACACCGTCCGAATTTGCCGCCGATAATTTAGACTTTTGTCAGCGGATCTACATTCAGAATACGATAAAGGCCGCTGCCGCAGTACCCGAGCACTTGGCCGCTATGACCGCTGACAAGGTCCGCGTCATGGAGAGCCTCGGTGACACCGTGGCCAGTGTATTCATAAATCTGTGGAAAGTCTTCCATGACACATATGCCTCCTTTATGGACCGTATGAAGGTCGCCGCCAAACTCTTTCAGAACTTCTTCATCAATATGTATAGCGTAATTGGACGCGTACAGGGTGCCATGCTCTCCGTGATTTACGGACTCATTGCGGTCATCGTTGCAACTGTCAACAGTATTCAGCTTGTAATCATAGTCAATATCATTATTATTGGGATTATAACGGGTCTCATGATTCTCTTATTCTTAATTCTGTTGCCAATTGCGCCTGTCATAGTGGGCGCTACAGTGGCTGTCGGCATTGCTGTTGTAACCGTGACCACGGCAATAGCGGCCTCACTCGTGTCGGAAAAATTTATGCCGGGAGCATGCTTTGTGACGGGAACACGTGTGGCGATGTGGGACGGGACTTCTCGGCAGATTGAATCCATTGTGGTCGGCGACCGCCTTGTTGACGGCGGATATGTGACGGCGACGCATCTCTTCCGGAGCTCCGAGCCGACATATATGTTGGACGGCGTGGGCGTGACCGGCGATCACCTGGTTTATATGGATGGATCCCGGCACTTTGTCCGCGATCATCCGAGAGCCGTCCTTCAACCTGCGATACCCTGTGACCTGCGTTGTTTGACCACGACAACCCGGCGCATTCATTCGGATTCCTTAGTCTTTGCAGACTGGGAGGAGATTCCCGACGACGATGAGGCCACGCAGCGGGCATGGTATGAGGGTGTGTGGCGCACGCTGAATTCGGCGCCATCGCTCCCTCCGACGGAGGGCGCCCTGGAAGATGCGGGCCTAGCTCCCGAGAGTATGGTTACATGCGCAGATTGGTTAGGACAGACTTTTTCCATGCCGATTTCGGCGATTCGGGTTGGCGACCGCGTGTGCGATGGCCCGGATACGACAACACGTGTAATTGGTCTGGTGACACTTCGCGGTAATATGAACAGGGATGCGATTGCTATGGGCCCGGCGCTAGTCACTGGTGGCACCTGGGTCTTGACCGGCGGCACGTGGCGACCCGCATCGGGTCCTGTAATAGCGGTTCATCCGAGCCGCTGGTATCATTTGTACACTGAATCTGGAACATTTATGGTCGGCGATCTCCGTATCCGGGATGCGTCCGACGTTGGCCTGGATCGTCTCAAATCTCTGGTTGAGACCGTCGTACTGGGCTAAATCTGAACGCTATAAGTAGAACGATGACTACCCGTGGAATGTACCTCATCGGGATGCTGGTGCTTTTGTTTGTGGCTAATCTGGCCATGCTGATGGGTCTGACGAACTGGCCCCAGCGTGTCCGCGAGGGCTTTGCCGATGCGGTGGCGGCGACGGGTCTGACTGGGGAAAAGAAGGAAGAAAAGAAAGAGGGCTTTATGGACTACCTCATTAATGGGTTCGACACGGCCCCGATTGCTGGCGATGACCGCGGCTATGCCGGCTGGGAACCTGGTGCAAATCTGCCCCACGATTCTCATGGCTGGCGCGCGCGCCGGCCCAATGAGCCCAAGGTCTGGGGTAAGTATGGTCGCAAGGACTCCGCCATGCTGCCATTTGAGGAGAATCAGTGCAAGCCCGAGTGCTGCCCGTCTACCATGAGCTGCGATGGTGGCGGCTGCGTCTGCACCACTCCCGAGGACCGCGACCTTATTAACACCCGCGGTGGTAATCGCAGGGATCGTCGCAACCCCACACGCAGTCACGAATACGATGAGGACATGTAAATTATTACCGTCAGTTGGACTGACACAGATAATTTACTTAGTTAGCGACTACAATGCCAGCATTGTCGTTTTGACAACGCGAAGCGTTAGGCAGTAACTACAATGCCAGCATTGTCGTTTTGACAACGCGAAGCGTTAGGCAGTAACTACAATGCCAGCATTGTAGTTTGTACAGGCCCCAGCATGTGACCCTCGCACACACGCCAGTGAACATGACTTTCCAGACGTCCCCTAATAGGCACCGTGTATGGCTGGGGTTTCCGGACAACGAAGACCGCCACACCGGCATCGTCGGCCCGTGTGACACCCGCGTTTGCAAAATCCAGATACGCCTGACGCCAATCCTTGATCCGTGCTAGTCCATCTGTTGCCGATTTGCCGAGGCTTGGCTCGGCAGCCCAATACATGACCGTGGCTCCCGGCGTCAAGCCGTCCACGCGCACCTCAGTATCAGCATGTTCGGGAATACGATTCGCCAGCAACGAGCACGGCATGACTGTCGGCCCCAGAAACGGCAGATATGAATACAAATTCAGCCCAATCCATAGCGCCACGATAAGCATCAGTCCTGCCGCCAATGTCTTCCTACCCACAGCAAAGCTCACAATTGTCCCGCCCACTAAGATAGCCATCGCCACCAGGTTCGCCCATTTTACATAGTCCATTTACCTTATTATATGCTGTGATTTTACTTCCACTTAGGTAAATTAGCAGCTGTTAAAGCGGAGTTTGTTCCAAAAGAATCGTACGCAGTAACGCTGCTGATATTCCATCCAGACAGATTCTGGTTGAATTTAACCGCTCCGTTGAACATGCTGCTCATATCCGTAACCTTGCTGACAATCCACGTGGAGATATTCTGGTTAAAAGCTGATGCGGAGAACATGTTGCTCATAGTCGTAACGTTGCTGACATTCCATTTAGAGATATCCTGGTCAAAGACTGAACCGGTGAACATGTCATCCATTTTCGTAACCTTGCTGACAATCCAATTGGAGATATCCTTATTGAAGAGTGAACCGGAGAACATACAGCTCATATTCGTAACATTGCTGACGTTCCAATTTGAGATATCCGCGTTAAAAATGGAATTGACGAACATGCCGGACATATTCGTAACCTTGCTGACAGTCCATGGTGAGATATTCTGGGTGAAGGTTGTCTCTGCAAACATATTGCTCATATCTATAACATTGTCGACCTTCCAACTGGAGATATCCTGATTAAATTTCTCTGCACCGTTGAACATAGAGGACATATTCGTAACCTGGCTGACATTCCATTTAGAGATATCCTGATTAAAGTTGGTTGTCTCGCTGAACATAGCGCTCATATCCGTAACCTTGCCGACGTTCCATATAGAGATATCTCCATTGAAGGTTGAATTAGCAAACATACCGGTCATTGTCGTTACATTGCTGACATTCCATTTATAGATACTCCCCTTGAAAGCTGACTTGAAGAACATACCCGTCATATTCGTAACCTTGCCGACATCCCAGTTAGAGATATCTGTATTAAAGGATGATTCTGCAAACATAGCGGTCATATTCGTAACCTTGCTAACATTCCAATTGGAGATGTCCCCATTGAAGACTGATTTGGAAAACATACCCGTCATATCTTTAACAGTTTCAGGAATCGTCGTAGGGACGTTAGTAACCGTGACATTATAAAACATGTTCGCAAATGAAGTAAAACCTAGCGTCCCCCACGAGGTAACCGCAACATATCCAGGTGTTGTAAATTTGATTGATTTAGCAGTGCCTGAAATAGAAACAGTCACATTGTCAGGTATTACATATGCATGAGTGACATTTTTATCGCCCGTAACTTTTTCAGAACTTGCATCTCCCCAATTAATTGTCACGTTGGCAGATGATAGTGCAAGTGTAATAGGGCCTGACGGCGAAAAGGTAAATGTAAATGGTTGTTTCTTACCTCGTCGTTTCTTGGCATTTGGAGAAACGGATTGTTTCACGTTTAACCTTTGACCCACATTATGCTTAAAATAAGGATGAAAGAATACCATTATACTGATTGTGAAGAAATAAAATTGAATAATAGCGAATCTGACCGCATCGCGGTGGTTTTACATTTATACAGCCATTTTCTCCCATGATGGTTCATAGATATCCTGATAATCTTGTGGCCCGGATGGGCCAAACCACTGCGCAGGAGAAATAACGCGCTTCGGTACCCCAAGAAAGACACCCCACCATGAGAAGCTTGAATTAGACATGATAAAGTTAGGCACCTGACTCATCAAACTCAGACACACTATGTCACTCTCATCTACAAATGTCGCTCCCTGTAGAAATGGCCATGTACGACACGTTGCCAGATTATCAGAAAACACCAGAATACGCTTTCCTGGAAACTTCGCAATAGCCCGTTTATAGTATCCCTGTGTCACAATACCGTGAAATGACCTGTTCTTCCTTGTAAAGTAATCCCCCAAGCGAATATGGACTGCCACGGTATCCGATAGGTCATAGTCTACAGTTTCCGAAAGATCAAATAACTTACGTAATTCCTCAGCATATTCGGCAAAATATCGGCTACTCTGAAAATAGCCTGACAGATTCCGTGCCTCCCGCGGAATGGGTGTATACGCAAAACGGGGCTCCTGCCACAGCGGCCCTTGTTGTCGGTCGCCAATATGTTTTGCAAACTGCCGAAGTACAGAGTTCCAGTAGGTACCCCTACTTCCCTCTGTGTTCTCAGAAATCTGCAAAGTAAGTCTATTCCGTTTACAGTGCGCCCATGCCGCAGCCACCTGAAAGAGTTGGTTGCCCAATCCACCCTGTAACTGTACAAAGCAGGTCATTTATCCACTATGTCTATTTTGCCGCAAGCGTCCAAACGACGGCATCCACCGGTACATCCTTCTTTGTGCATCGGAAGGCGCCGTCAAATAGAGGCAACGTCAACTGCTGCGCCGGCACGGCGTTCACAGCATCACGGGCAATCGCACAATACAAGTCAAACTGGGGATAGCGCTCGCGGCCATCGGCTCCCCGCAAAATATTCTCACCCCGCCGATCCGTCAACCAGAGCCACATCAAATTCCACAGCGGCGATACTGTCTCATACTGGACCCGCCCACGCTCCTTAGTCATCACTTTCCGCGGCTCGCTTGCAGCGGGCTCCTGCCACCACAGAGTATCCAGAATGGCGACCGCCAGACGGCACAAATCAAACGACCGATTTGGCGAGACCTTGGGCCGACCCTTATCAAAATAGGGACCGCAGTTATACTGACCTCCCGCCACTGCCTCCGGAGAAAACGCATCCGGAAACCACACACGACTATCGGTCGTTGACGACTTGGGGCGGAACGTGGCCCGGCCAAAGTCAATGATCTTCATGATGCGCCCATAGGTGGGCACGCGATAATAGCGATCGCCCCCCGCCACTCCCGTAAGATGGTAGTATATGTGGGTCTCACCCGTCCCAACCCACATTACATTATTTGTGTGGAGATCATTATGTACAAAGTCGTAGAGCTGTTGTGCGGTTACGAGGCCGGCGATTACCTGGAAAATCCAGGCAGTCCACCGCTGTTCCTTGGTTTCTAGCATGTCGGTGGACGGTGCATCATTTTCATCCACCATAAGCCGATCCATGGTACCGTCACAGCGCTCTAGCACCGTGAGCTGAACAGGGAAGTTAGGCAGCACCGCAACGTAGTCTACATCGTCATCACTCTCTTCAGATTCATCGGAGTCCGACGTATGACTGGTGGGGCGACGTGCTAGTTGAATGTGGGGCCTATGAACAATAGCCTCCCCCGATGCAGGGATATCTGTTTCTTCAATCACGCCATCAGATAGCGTGCTCACGCTCTCCTCGCAGTCTATGCCTTCCGAAACAGACGATGCTGTAGATGCATCGTATATGCGATATGCGGGCTTGGCACGCGGAGGATACGCTAATTCCGTAAATACAGACTTGTCCTCGGGATTGACGGCAAGCATCTTGAACGCACCGGTGCTAATTCCCTCACGAAACCAGTCTTCTTCCTCAATATCACACATGTCACTCGTCACGTCATAGCGATATTCGGGGATACGCGCATTACCAGTGCCAAAAAAGCGACAGAAATGGGGAGAGCGCCCCGTTTCTACAAGGCGCGAGGCCATACATGCGAATACGACATCGGTGTAGGCCTCATTAAAGGGATCATTCAACTTACGGAGGGTGGACTGCCATGCGTCGCGAAAATACGGCAGCGAGCCATCTCCGGGAAGGACCTGATCTCCCGACATGACATCAATGGGATCTACGAGGTGACACTTGCGAATCCAGATGGGCAGAGACCGTCTTGTGTGGTGCTGAATATTCTCTACTACGGCGAGGCCACCACTGATGTCTACTGCTAGTTCTTTGGCGGCGAGCGTAGGAGTGCCGGCGCTCATCTTGGCTATTGACGGAAATAGCTGCTCAAGGCTGGGGAAATAGGCTTGGAGTTGGACTCCATCAATGGTGATGGGCGGTCTCTGGATATAGAACATATTGAGTTCTCCCGGATACGTAGTTCCGGGTGTCTTCATACTGGGGGTCGGTGTGATTCGGTATTTGGATGATAACCGCATACGTTTATCTACAACTAAAAACCGGTGACCTGAGTAATGTCAGCACAGCAGCCAAAACGTCTCAATCTCAAGCTCAAGAAGTTTGATATGACGAAGATTAAGCACGACAAGGTCGTGGTCTTGATAGGGAAGCGCGAAACGGGCAAGTCCTTTTTGGTAAAAGACCTGTTGTGGCACCATCAGGGCCTGCCCTGTGGGACGGTAATTTCCGGCACGGAGGGTGCAAATCAGTTCTATGGTAAGATGGTGCCGTCGATGTTTATTCATGAGGAGTATTCGCCACTGGTGCTTGCCAATGTGCTCAAGCGCCAGAAGCTCATTGGTAAGAAGATCCTGAAAGATATGACGGAGCGGGGCACGACCTCGGTGGACCCGCGCAACTTTCTGATTCTGGATGACTGTCTATTTGACACGACATGGATTCGCGATCGCAATGTGCGATATTTATTTATGAACGGCCGTCACGTCCACACCATGTTCATTATTACAATGCAGTATGCGATGGGCATTCCACCGGCTCTGAGGACTAACATAGATTACGTGTTTATTCTCCGTGAGAATATGGTCAACAATCGTCGTAAGCTCTATGAGCAGTATGCGGGGATGTTTCCCGATTTTGATTCATTCTGCCAGGTGATGAACCAGTGCACGGAAAACTACGAGTGTTTGGTGATTGACAATAATGCCAAGTCAAACCGCCTGGAGGACCAGGTGTTCTGGTACAAGGCCGCTCCCCGCCCAGATTTCAAGATGTGCGCACAGGAATTCTGGTCACACTCGGCAGCATACGCTAAGGATGATGATGGTGATGATTTTGATCCGACGAATGGGGGGCGTGCACGGAAGGTGCATCTCAATGTGCAGCGTAATTAGAGATGCGCTGCGGAGGAGTGCGCCAAGGTTCAGGATACCGGAAACCCTCAACGCCGTCACAATCAAAAATAGATGACATCATCGCCTTACGCAAGGCCGAAGAGACCTTTATTCTTCCACTGTGTCCTGACGTTTCTCCCACGCAGCAGCTGCCATCAGCCGTTCCACTTCTGCCTTTGAAGCGGCCCATGAAGCCAGAATCCTACGCTCTTCCTCCCGCTCTTCCTCCGTCATTGCATCGCGCGCCTCCTGGCGCTCCTTCATGAATGTCTCCCAGCCAAGCCGAACAATCATCTTCATGTAGCAATAACACCATGCGAAGGTTGAGCCAGAATGGCCCTTATAGCTCAGTTCACTGTAGACACGCAGAGCTACTGGGCTTGTGCTTACCGGCCCATCTGGCTCTGTCTCAAACTCACGCCATTCATCAAGACGTGTTAAAGTATCTGCAAGATCCTTTAACCAGTCACGTTCCTCTGTATCCGTCCAACTGCTGAAATCAATCACTGTGGGATCAAAGGGCATTGTAGTATATGCTATCCCCGCCTGCTACCATCAAGTTTAGGCATGACTAATGGAAGCATCAGGGCTTGACGTAAGCAAAGGAGTTGCCTCCAAAGAGGGCACCAGCTCAGCGTCCGCTGCAGGCGTGGCGCTGCGCAGCTCAGTCGTGCCGTCAGTCCGGCTGCCTGGCTGCGCCAGCAGCTTTTCAGCGTCCGCTGCCAGCTTCTCAGCCTTCCTTGCCAGAGCCAGGTCTCCCCCGTCAAAGACATCAGCTGCATTACCCGGCGCATCCTGAACACCAAAGGTCACCTTCTTTTCGGCTGCCAGGCGCTCCTTGGCCGCCGCCGTCTCCGCCATCGCCTTGGCCACCTTCTGCCGCTTCTCCTCCTCAAAAAACTCGTCACGCTTTGCGGCATTCTCCTTATACGACTGCATGAGCTTGTTCAGGTCATCGTTCTGATACTCCTGGTCCTTAATCTCCTCCGGAGAGGGGTCCCATGGCAGCCACTCGCCAACATCGGCCACATACACATTGAAGTAGGGATCCTTCTTGTTGAGCGCCTTTGCCCGGGCATTGGCCTGCTCCTGGGTGGAATACACACCCCGAACCTTGAGGCCGTGCATGGTAGTCTGGAAGTTGTTCTGCTTGTGAAATTCGTCCTCCAAGCGCTGACGATTCAACAGCATGTACTTCTCAAAGCTCTCAACAATGGCGGACTCCTTGAAATTACTCAGATTGGCCTTCACATAGGTCTCCATGTCGGCGGAAGTCTTCTGCGCAAGGGCACCCCGCAGCTTGGCAATCTCCTCCGACTTCTTTGTGAGCAGGACCTTTGCGTCACTGACATCGGCGTCGGCATTCACCAGGGCCACCTCAATCTCCGACAACGTGTTCTGAAGTAGTCTGACCTGCTCCATTACAAATGCCTCCGTGGAATGAATACGATAGTCCATCTGGTAAAACTCCATGAACTTGCTGAAAAAGAAGAGGTCCTTGCTGCGGAGAATTCCCCGGTTTGGGGTCAGGAAACTCAGACACACGTACTTTTGTCCACGAATCTCCTCATCGCCCTCTAGAAACACTTGCTCCTTGTCACTCATCCGGATACTCAGTATTAAGTGGTATGCTTTAGCCCTTACCGTAATTTTCGTAGCCCTAAATATAAGATGGACGGATTCACCATGAGCGAACTTGTCACTCGTGCAATCAAGTATTTCCTCGAGGGTCTGGCCGTGGCGCTGGCCACTTTCATCATTCCCCAGAAGAAGCTCAATATGGAGGAGATCCTGGCAGTGTCCATTGTGGCGGCGGTGACGTTCGCGCTGCTGGACCTGCTGGCGCCTAGCATTGGCCTGACGGCACGCCAGGGTGCAGGCTTTGGTCTGGGTGCGAACCTTGTGGGGTTTCCCCGTCTGTAAACAGACAGTCGCCTACGGGCTAGTTCCCCCGTCTAATACCCCGATTCTTGATATACTGCATGACTCATGCTAGGTATCAAAAATTACCATAAGGCGCCGAATACCGATTGCGTGTCTGCGTCTCCTTTGCAATCGGCACAGTCATCGGCCCCGGATTTGAAGAAAAGATATCCGGCATCGGCGGAAGCCCCGTAGCCCGTCCTTGACCAATCCCGATGGGTTCGTTCATTACCGTCACACATCCGTCCCAGCGACATACCCGTTTCGTAAGCTCCGGAACCATCGTATCCACATGGGGCACCGTTCCCGCGATTAGGGTCGCCGCCGACCGATTCGCACTGATAATATGTGCACCCGCCGCCTGAAATTCCTCCTTTTCATCAACAGAACTCATTCGTAAACAGTTAGGGCGATAGTCCGTAAACAGACGACCATCATTCATGCGCACCGGTGCTCCCGGATAGTGGGGGTTCGGTACACGAAATTGAAACATTCTCCTTCAGACTGGCATTTTTATTCCAGATCAACCACATCCTGAATTTCAATTGGTGCAGACACCTGCGACCGGAGCACAGACAGCAGCTCCTTCTTACGCATTTCCGACGTATTAGCTATGCCACGCTGCTCTGCCAGACGACGCAGCTCCTTCAATGGCATGCTGTCCAAGGAGGCCGATTGCTCTGGCACTATCTCTTTTTCCAATGCCTCTAGGGGCGTGCTAGTCTGCTCTTGGGTCTCGGCCGCGGCCACAGCCGCAGCCTCGGGTTCCCAGTCGTCCTCAAAGGGAGCAGGCTCAGCCTGCGGTGCCTGTGGAGCCTGAGGCAACATTTCGCGCAATTCAAACACGGCATTCTCCAGCAGCTGAACCTTCTTCTGCATCAACTGGATATGACTCCATAACCAATACAGAACACCGGACGCCAGAACTACGCCGCTGAGAACAAGCATGATTGTCTCCATACCAGGCGGGTTCATTTACTCAGAGACTGGGTTGTTTTTTTGAGCAGAAGACCGCGTTCCCGCAAGATTTCGCGAACACTGCTAAACTGATTCACGCCCTCCTTCAACCGATAGGTGTAGACGAGTGACTCCGGGCCCTGGGAGGCCTCCATACACAGATTCTGGACCTTCGTGCCTCCGTAACGTTTAGGCAAGTCCATGTAGTGCGTACTCACCACACTGAACATCGGCGTCTCATAAAGCTCATCCAGGAAGACCTGCGATGCCTCTACGCCGTCGTGAGCATTCGTTCCGTGGAAGATTTCGTCCATCATAAGAAACGTCGCCCCCTTCAGCTTCCGTACCTCTTTGGCGAATTCTATTTCGGCCTCAAATAGGCTCATCTGGCCTATCACATCCTGCGGTGACAGCGCAGAAATGATGTTATCAAAGACGGGCACTGTGGCCTGACGACCGAACACGATTCCCACAGTATGCGCCATGAGCACGGCAGAGCCCAGTGCCTTCAACAACGTTGACTTACCGCCACGATTGGGTCCTGTTAGTAACACGTGGGTTTTCTTGTCGCCGCCCATTTCAATAGTGTTGTATACACGTTCCGCTACGGCGATACCGGGATGATAGAGATCCTTAATGGCTAGCCGGCTGCCATACTCGGGAAAACACACACGTTTAGTGGAGGCAATGGCAGCTAACATGTCCAGCTCACCGGCCTGGTCCATGAGTGTGCGCACCGCTGTGGCCGAATTCCAGACGGTACCAAAGAGTCCCAGTTGGTCAGTTACCGTCACGGGAGTCACAGCGATACCAAAAAGGGTCCCGAGTTTGACAGTGGCGTCGGAAAAGGCCGTCAGTGCATCGGCGCGGCGGCGCATGTCTGCGACAATGCCACGAAGGGCAAGAGCCGCGGACACCTGATTCCATATACTGGCACCAAGCATGGCCATACTGACGCCGACGTGGGCGAATTGTTCGCCGAGCTCCAGAGTGCCACCGGTGCCCTCAAACCGTGGTTTGCCGAGGATGGACGGCAAAGTTTTCTTGAGCGAGGTCTGCAGCACCTCAAAATAGCCCTTGACCGTCAGTGGCTCTTTGGATACAAGATTGAAGAATATGATGGGTGCTGCAAGGATAAAGATGGGCAGCAGAATGGATACACCTGGAAGAAAAATAGTGCGAAAGAAGACGACGAGCTCACTCAGCCAGCCATGGTTATTGAGAAAAGAAAAGGAGGACTCTGGGGCCCATAGAATCTGTGTATAGTATTCGGCGTGGCGTTTATCAGTTGTTGCGTCGGCCACACTCAAAGTATCGGCTTCGGTATCCCTGAGCGTCTCTCTTAGCGCCTTAATGCGACTAGCATCGGTGGCCTTGATGCGACGGATTTGCTCTTGACGGGCTTGAAGCGTAGCTGCGTTAGTGAGGGGTGTTTCGAGGCGAACACGTAGAGCTGCGGCGCCGACGGCCGTATAGGTCGGCAGTGCGGTAATAATACTGTCTATGTCAATGTCCCTATGCCCCATTTGTTTGGTTGTGGAAAAATATGGGATGGTCACTACGCACGTAAAACTTGACTGCCGTGCGCTCCATTAGAAGGCAGTACGACGAGGATGGCTGACATGAAATCGGCAATTGCGGAGGCTCTGAGCTTCATGACGCGGCCGTATACGTGTCCAGATGAGGTCAGAGCCCGCATTGCTGCTCTGCGTGTTCCGGTGGACGATGTTGCCGGAACACGCATGACTACGGACTGGAGGGCCGCCGGGCTGGGCGGTCGCTCTGGTTGGAGACCTAGTGGCGGTGGACCACGTAACTACGAGCGTGGTCCCCCACCGAGGCGCCCCTACATTGACCGTGCACTCGCACCCCGCTTCGGCAACAAGGGTCGTGCCGATGTGACGACGGAGGAGCGCATGATGGATCGTATCCGCGACAAGATGAACAAGTTCAGCTCCATGACCTATGACGCGACCAAGGGCTGGCTCTCCCAGCTGCTTGACAGTGGCCAGACCGACTTCCTTACCGACTTCATCACGCTAGTCTTTGAGAAGGCGGCGGCCGAGGAGCAGTTCTGCGCGCTCTATGCCCGCCTGATTACCGATCTCTGCACGGAGTTCGCCCATCTGAAGACTGAGCTGCAGCGCATCTTTGGGGAGTTCATGCGGATCTTCACAGAGGCAGCAGAGGAGCCAGATGTGGCTGCGGCCGAGTATGCGGCCTTCGTGGCGCTGCGCACACGTCGTCGCTATCGCCGTGGCTACGCAGCCTTCATTGGCGAGATCGCCCGACTGAAGATTCTGACAGTCGCCGACATTACTAGCACCTGTGACGTGATTCTGGACGGCATCATGACCACCAAGGTCCAAGAGGGTCAGGGGCTGCTATGTGAGGAGTATGCCGACTGCCTGACGAAGCTGGTGAAGGCGTGCGCGGCAGGTGCGTCGGCGGACCGTGTAAAGGAGGCCATGGTCCGCGGTCCCAGTCTGACGAACAAGGCCCGCTTCGCTCTCATGGATCTGCTGGATATCCTTGGCTAAGATAACACAATATATATTTTTTAGCCGGGGTCAAAAGTTGACGTGGGGGTCAGCCACCAACATTCATTACGATGCCGTTGAAGAGAAGTGATCCCAAGAAGCCTTCCCCCAAGAAGAAGGCGGCCCGCCCTGACCACTGGGATGAGTCAGAGAGCGAGTTTGAGTCCGAGTCTGAGACTCTGTCATCGTCGTGGGAGGAGAGCGAGGAGTCCAGGCGCAAGAAAGGGCGTCCCCAATTTAGGAAGGAGAAGCGTGAATCACCTCGGCGTCGGCCCAGGAGGCGCCAGGAGTCTGAGTCTGAGGAAGAGGAACAGCCGCGGCGGAGACGTCGCGCTGAGCCCAGGCGTCGCAAGGAGACCGAGTCTGAGGAGGAGTCGGAGGACGAGGACGAGGATGAGGATGAGGACGAGTCTGAGGAGGAGGTGATGGAGGAGCCCAGGGGCACCATTGAGCTCCGCATCGCGGATTTCGGCAATGAGGAGTATGTGCCACCGAAGCCCAAGAAGTACAAGTTGAGCAAGGAGCCCGATAATGTCCAGCGCTTCGTCAAGCTCATTCAGACCGATGTGGACCCGAATGAGGAGGACATTGACCGTGACATTGGTTATTTCAAGGGTCTGTCGCCCGCCTCGCAGGACAAGCTGTTGTCAAAGCTCCGCAACAAGGTGGAGCCGGCAGTGGCGACCGTGCCCCTCAAATTCCAGATTATGGCCAAGGACGTTCCTGCAGAGGTAGAGCGCGTAGCCATGGCCAAGTATCAGGCTCTGATGAGTATTGATCCCTCTTCCACGGAGTATTATAAGGCAAATCAATGGCTCAATGGCTACACGCAACTGCCGCTGGGTGTGTTCAAGGATCTGCCGGTCCGCATTGAGGATGGGCCCGGCCCGTGTCAGGAGTTCGTATCTTCCGTGCGGCAACACATGGACACGGCGATTTATGGTCACGATGAGGCGAAGCTCCAGATTCTCCAGTTCGTGAGCAGCTGGATTGCAAATCCGCAGGCCGCCGGCAATGTGCTGAGCATTCACGGTCCGCCAGGTGTGGGCAAGACCACACTGATCAAGGATGGTGTGGCAAAGGCGCTGGGCCGCCCCTTCCATTTCATTACTCTAGGCGGTGCCACGGATGCCTCTTTCCTGGATGGTCATTCCTATACCTACGAGGGGTCGGTGTGGGGCAGGATTGTGGACGTGCTCATCAAGTCCAAGTGCATGAATCCGGTCATCTACTTTGATGAGCTGGACAAGGTGTCCGACACACCCAAGGGTGAGGAAATCAACAATCTCCTGATTCATCTGACGGACGGATCCCAGAATGACCGCTTTCAGGACAAGTATTTCACGGGTATTGACCTGAATCTCAGTCGTTGCCTGTTCATCTTCTCGCACAACAATCACGAGAAGGTGAACCCCATTCTGCGTGACCGCATGTACAATATCCAGGTCGCCGGATTCGGCCTGAAGGAGAAGCTGGTCATTGCCGAGCAGTATCTGGTGAACTCTTCACTGCGCGAGGTGAACCTCTTCGAGAAGATTAGTATTGGTAAGGACCTGCTGACCCACATCATTGAGGAGTTCACGGGTGACGAGAAGGGTGTGCGCGAGCTGAAGCGTTGTATCCAGACAGTCATCAGCAAGCTCAATCTCCTGCGGTTCTACAATGACCCGGAGAAGGTGCCGTTCTCTATCAAGGGTTTCGCGCTGCCATTCAACTTGAAAAAGGAGCACATCGGTCTCTTTCTCAAGAAGAAGGGGGGCCTGGACCCTAGCATCGCGCACATTTACACTTAAAAAGCAGGAAGCCCGACTTTCATATCAGGCATATCAGCGACTTCAAACATTTTTGTCATTGCGGACAGATCGGTTCCGTATGCGGAAGCGGCTGCACCGAGGCCAGCACCGAGGGCAGCGCCGGAGGCCAGGTGAGCAGGCGTGGGCTCGGCATCGGCCATACTCAGGGCTCCGCCGGCAATAATAAGCATGCAGATAGCGCAGATCACAACAAGGAGGAAATCCATTTTGTGATGGGTAACGAGTTTTTGAACTGGTTGGACGCGCTTAGTCTAGTACGACAATTTCGTCGTCGGCTATTGCTGGTGGCTGCGCAGGCTTCTCTAGGTCCTCTATGTCCCTCATGTCCATTGGCTGGGTGGAAGCCTCGTCAACCTTCAGACCATCATCTTCGGGGGCCATCACCAATTCCGGCTCGGAGGTTTCATTAAATACAGACAGGGTGTCAGAAAACCGAACAGAGGGTTCGGTGTCAATGTTAATGATGGGAACAGGCGTAGAAGCCGCAGGCGTAGGAGCCGCAGGCGTAGGAGCCGCAGGCGTAGAAGCCGCAGGCTTAGGAGGCTCGGGCGTAGAAGCCGCAGGCTTAGGAGGCTCAGGCGTTGTGATAATCTCTTTGACATCACTGGATGCCTCTGCTTCTGGTACTGCCGCCTCTGGTACTGCAGCCTCTGGTACTGCGGTCTCTGGTACTGCAACCTCCTCGGCCTCTTCGGCATCTCCCATATAGTCCGCCAGAATCTGCTTAACCGGGAGAAGGCTGCGCACCGCCGTCGTTATTGCCTCAATTGCCAACCCCTCAATCTGGAGCAGATTCTTCTGGCGCTCTACAACACCATTGTCCGTCATGAACAGAAAGGGCGACTTCCAAAAACTCCGTGCCGACTCGCGAAACACACGATGAATAAAGTGGTCCAGCTTAGGCACCACAATGGACAGCTTCTTCTGCTTTGTCGTCAGGCGTACCGCCGTCAGCACCTTGGTGTGTGCAATAAACACAGCCGTCATCAGCTCCTCCATGTAGTCGCATCCCGAGCGTTCCAACAGCGCCCGCACTTCATCATTAATGCGGTCCTGATTCCAACGTGCCACCTCTTCGCACTCCGTCTGAAAAGCCGACAGAGACCGCTGACGGTCCACAGCGCACTGGACCCAGAGTTTTTGAAACCAGCCTACGACAGGCGGCACGACGAAGGTGGCCAGCTGCTTCGTATATTCCGACCGGGCTTCGGAATAGGTCGCGACGTTCTCCATTTAACACTGCCCCGGAGAATTTGAACTGAGTTCAACCTTGCGCCCGAGTGTTAGTCCAAGTACGGCCCAGGGACAGATTCCACCGGGACGATCCCAGGTCGCATCCACGTAAGCACGTGGGCTAGAGCCGGTCGTCTGAATAGCCTCCATGATGGCTAGCACGTCAGACCACGACTTGACGTCGGTGGGCACCGATGGGTCAACCAGACTGTCGCCCTGTGTCTGCAGAGTAGCCCATCGCATGTTACCGGCGGATTCACGAATGATCCGCTCATCGGCAATACCTCGCCGAATCAGATCACCGCGGATTTCATAGTCCAGCAGAGGCGGCACTGTAAACAGCGTCGTGCGTGACAACAGCGGCTCTGCTATCGCAGCAGCGTCGCGGACCTCCAGTACAAAGCGTGTGGCCGACGCCGACTTCTCAATGATGCGCCGCAGAAAGGCCTGTGCATCCACATGGAGCATATCGGCGTGCTCTAGAACAATCCAGGATAGACCTGCGCGGCGTCGCGATGCGGTCTTGATGCGCTCGCGATTATCGCGAAGTGTGGGATCCGCCGAGCAATTGAGCCAGACCGCAATGGACGGCAACGCCAGCCGGAGGGCAAGACTCTTGCCCACACCGGCGGCACCACAGAGAATCAGATTCGGCGGCACGGGACCATTTAGGACGGCGCCCAAACGTATCCACGTATCGGCACCGGCCATCTCTGCTAGTGAACTCATTACCTTATGTAGGTCCGCTGCGCCTTTATGCTTTGAGCAGATAGATGCTCGCAATAGCGAATGCGATACCGACAATACGGTTCAATGAGAATGACTCATTCAATACGAGCGCGCTCCCTACTACAATGAGCACCACGGGAATCACCTTGGTCAGAATGAAGATGATTAGCGGATTATACTTAGTATTCATTTCAAAAATCATAAACGTGGACGCGATACCAAAGATGGATATCAAGAACACAGACAGCCACTGTGTGTGGGTCAGTTTCTTCATGCGACCGACGGTGTCATTTGCCCGCTTGAAGAACGCCATGTGGTCAGTCAGACAGATATACACGAGCATACCAAAAATGAGGACAAAGTCGAGCAGATACGAGATGAACATGAATTCCACGCTCTCCAGTGTAGTCAGTACATGCTCAGTAATATAGGGTATCACCGACTTCAGAAATGAGAACCCGAATAAATAACCATACATCTCTTACTTTAGCGCAACACTTTATGTGCCCTAAAATAGAAGATGAAAGATATACGGTCTATTACAACGAATGTTTTGCCCATCGTTGCCGCGGCCTGTCTCGTAGACACCGTAGGGCTCTTCGGATGGCGCTATGGACTAGCAGGTGCCGCTGCCGACGGCCCTATTAATTTATGGTATGACCGGTTTGGTCTCGTGGCCTATGGTGCCGATGTTCTGAGTATGATTATCGGCATCGCCTTAACACAGCTTGTGACCACGGCGATGGGAGGACCATGGTCGCTGTTTCGGTTCTGTGTTGTCGCGGTTGCCATCCAACTCGTCCATGACCTTGTGTTTGCCGGCATCGTTGTTCCGGCGGTTCCGTTGGGCCACAATACTATCATGGACCTCATGCGTTCTTATGCTACGATGCCCGGTGCCGGTGGTATTCTGGTCGTGGACGCCATCTATATGATTCTCACGGCCGTCATTGCGTCTTTCCTCGCGTCTAGCAACATGTCATGGCTCGTGTTACTGATTACGCTGTATGCGACAATGTATGTGCTCTATACACGGGCACCAAAGTCGGGTCCTATAACAGGGTATGGTACAACTCATTTCAATGACGATATGCTCTGATTTGGCGTGCTCGTCTGACTGTGTATCCTGGTTGGCTACAGTCGGCAAATGTGCAATGAACAGCATTGTAACAATGAACTCGGTTTCACGGTATTCGGACACCGCCTGTCAACACCCAATCATTGGCGCCGACCTTATGCCGCTATTTTTAGACAGTGGTTGCATGGTCCTATATGCCGCAAATGATAACAAAATCGGCTCTTATCGTGCTAGTAACACATCGGCGATGATCGGCGGTGTGATAGGAGCTGTCATTGTAGTCGGCGGTGCCTTGTTCTATTGTAGAAGAACGCGTCGGATCAGGCCTTTGGATTCAGTGGACATCATCAATCCCATACATGCTAGTGTCCACGCAGGGCCATCTCGGCCGGACCAGGAGTGAAGCCGCGCAGCCCTCGTGCAGTGGGTGCCTGTTGGGCGATGCGGTACACGGGCAGTGCGTATGGATTGTTGTCCAGCATGTCCAGAACATCGTGCGTATTGCGGTCACGGGCCACGTTAATCTGGAGAATCTGACGAGGGCGCATGATGCCGATGTCCGCGGCGCCAGGAGACTGGGACACCACACGGTTTGCCGTATTATCACGATCGTTAATGACGTCGTTCGTGATTTTGCGATAACTCAGATTCACATTGTCCTCACCATTGAACACGGGCAGATTACCGTTGCCGGCCACCGGCCGGCGGCCCTGTGCCGTGAGCTCCTTAATGGGATTCTGACGCATGGCGTAGGCCGTGTCATAGACCTGCTCGCCAGTGGCACGGGCCAGACCGGCTGCATTCGTACGCGCCGATGCGCCCGCCAGCTCGGCCTTTGACGTGGGCTTCCAGCCATCGGGAAACTGGAGTGTGCGCTCACCGGGCACACCCGCACGAGTAACGTTGAGTGCCGTGTCCACTTCAGCGTTCGTATTACGGAGCGTGGGCCGCATGATGTCCGTCGGGTCATAGACAGTAAGCTTCTGCGCATCCACGCCCAGGGCAATTCCGACATAATCGTATGCGCCCGTCGTTTCACGGATGGTGGTCCGTGCCACGTCATTGGGGTCATAGACCGTCAACGCCTGTGGTGCGCCCGCCGCCTTAAAGTTGGAATTATAGTCCACACGCTCACCGGTCACATCACGCTGTGTTGTATACAGCAGATAATTCGGCTCGGCGTAACCGGCAACGGAGTCGGATGCGATAGCGGGGCCCTGCATCTGGGTCGTCGTCTCGGGGCGTGACTGGAACTTGAACACCTGTGTGGACCGAATCTGGGGCTTGGTGATTTCGGAAACGGCCGACGTGAAATTGCGCTCGCCGTTCTCGTTCATGAAGAACTTATCGGGATGATACTTGCGGACCTCGCCAATTTGGCCGCGTTGAGTACCGATGGCCTTGCCTGCATTCACCATGCCCTCGTAGGTAATCTTAGGCTTGGAGGCCACGCGAAGCTCATCCACATTACGATAGCGACGGGCCTCCTCCAGTACTTCAAACTGCTGATAGCCACCGATGGGCAGCGAGGAGTAGCCCTGTTTGATACCGGGGCCAACCATGACAGATTCCGTGGGTTTCTCAAAGGCGCGATTACTGCTGCTAATTATGCGGTCCTGGGCAAAATTAGTGAAACTTTCTAGCCCGGTGACATTGCCGGTGGGCTCACGATGGGGGTCAAAGAGTGGTGCCTGTTCACGCTTCTCAATTTGGTCGTAGCCGGTACCGATCATGGAATCCAGTTTGCTGCGGTTGGCCTCATCGCTGATGTTCTGCTTCACGGAGCCGCGAAAGAAGGGCACCATGTTATTATGCGTGAACTCATCGGTGGGCATCGGCAGCCCCGTCAACGGCGATATAATTGTCTTGCCGCTGTTGTAATTGGGCGGTGCTTCGGCACCCGGTACATTCATGGACGTCGCGGGCACGGGAGACGAAAAGAGCGCCTTACGAATGGAGGGCGGCAGCTCGTCGCGGACCGTATTCGCATAGGCGACCTGGGGTTGACGAGGACTGCCTGGCACCGTCGCATCACCGGGTGGCGTGCGGCTTTGTGGATAGAGATACGGCGGCTGGCCGCCATTGGGCAGAAACGGCGGCTGCTCGCCGATCGTAGCGAAGCCTTCAGAAATGGATCCATTTCTTCGGGCAGAGCCACTGGCTTCGCTAGTGGCGAAGCCTTCGTCGCCCTCTTTCTTTGATGAGCTAGTGACTACATATCCTAAGCCCAGTAGGCCGATGAGAGCAGCGACTTCCATTTCCTCTAATCTAGGTGGAACTATTTAATCACCGTGAATGCAGCGTATTTGTGAAACTCTTGGGTTCAGCGCGGCGATGGGCGCGCTCGACGGGCACGGCGGGGTCAACATAGACCTTGCCACAGATGAACCTGCGCTCACGGGCCGCCACGGAATACTCCAGCGGCTTATCCATGTTGTGATATACGGCATCTTTGGCTTCATGACGGGAATCCACGAGAAACTCAAAGGGTACCATGACCCGCTCCTGTGGGTTCTCAGGCAGCCACTCCCATCTATTGATACCCGTACCCCGTGCAGTACAGGCAGGGTCAATCTGCTGCGTCGCAAATTGACGGAAGGGAGTCTCGGGCATCGCGACCAGGTCGGCGGCCAGTGCTGCACCCTGCTCCGGCTCATACTGGCCACAGCGCACGCGCGCCGAAGGCCGACCCACATTCCTCAAATCACTCTCCACATCAGTCTTCGTGCTAGTCATCACGTGGGCCGCCCCCCATTTCTGATTAATGATCGTAGAGTTCGGTGCAAAGGACAGGGCATTCTCGGGAGTACCAAGGGCCCACCGTCCGGGCCCCGTGGAAATCTCGTTGCGCTCACGCAGAGCACTTACGTCATGCTTGTAGCGTGTAAGCGCACGGTCGGCACTGTGCTGACCGGTCATATTGTAATAGTTCAGAAATGCGGCAATCTGTTCCATCCTCTATGTCAATGGAACAAATTACGTGTATCCCTTCTGTCTAAAATCGCCACGGTGCGCCATAAACATCTCGCACCAGGGGCTCAGGTGCCGGTATACCGGGATAACTGAACATCTGTATCGTGGGGAGGTGCTGCTGCTGTGTGGACACGGTCACCGTGCGACCCGTAGACCGCTCTGTAAACACAATGTCCCGCTTGCCCTGAGGCGCCTGATAGTTGCGCGAGGGCACCTTGGACAGATCACGAGTGTGCCCGAAGAGATCGGACTCTACATCGACAAGGTTGCCAGCTGGCACACTGACTTCGTTGCCGCCGACGAGACCGAGCGCATTGCGCCCCGCATTGGGATGATAGAACTTCTGGGGAATCATGGTGTAGCCAGGGGCTGTTTCTACGCGCTGAACACCTGCGGACATACTCTACTTAGATACCCGTGAAATAGAATATATGCGACCGTTTTTCTCCCTGAAGTCCGCTATCCGACCTCCTCATACACATCTTATCCAGACGGATGGTTCGTTCAAGTCGGGTATCTCACGCACGGCATGTGTATTTCCCCTAACAAAAGAATACATGCTGTGTACCTATATCGATCATCGGCACTCGGGTGATTCCGAATGGTGCTCGGTGCTAGATGGAATTCGGTTCGCCAAGAAGCTTGATCGTGGTGCTATCCATCTGGAAAATGACAATCAGGGCTTGATTAATGCGCTTATTAACAGAAGACCGCCGAGGCACATGGACTATTATGATGCTATTACCGATGAAATCCGTCATTTGGATTACATCGGGATCCGATGGATCCCACGAGGTCTAAATCGGGCAGATGGACTTTTTGATAAGACTTTTTGACCGGTCGTAATGCGGTCCTCCCTTCGGTCGTCACTATGTCCCGTCAAAAGTGTCTTAACAATTCATATCACGAATCCACTGGCGGCTCGGCACCCCCGCCCTCACCCATCCCTTAGACGCCACCTCAGGAATCAGATGCACCGGGTTCTGGACATTCGCCGCAACATACGGGATGAGCGGCGTAAACTGATTCTCAAAGAATGCGTCCGAAATGGTTCCGCAGTCCTTGCCCAGATGGCCATACACCGACTGCTGAAGACGCGACTCCAGGGCCGAATCGCCACGGCCACGACCCATGTACGGGACCGTAGAAAAGGGTCGCGCCTGGATACGACCACGAAGAGGACAATGCGGAGAATTGCCCTGGACAGCGTGGTTGCGCAACAGCGAATCGGCATTAATCTCCGCCGCCGACCAGCCATAGCCGGGAGCAGCAGGAATGGCGAGCTGGTCATACGCAATTCCGTAGGTCGTGGACGCCGCCGGGACCAGGTTCGTCACATTATACGAACCGGGGCCCATAGATTCCTTATTCTGGACCACCTGGTCGCAGGGATCATCGCGAACCCGAGTAAATTGCTGGATCTGAAATGACGACATCTCTGATTCAGGAACTCTTTTTTTGGTTGGCAACTACGTCAGACGCCGCGTCTCCCGCCATGGGATACCCTCTGCGCCAGTATTGAAGAAACACTGCGACATATTGCCCTCCTTGCAGGTCTGACCGGGTACGCGATACAGCCAATTTGCGAAACCGCCCTGGTCATTCGGAATGGTCGTAGCCGGCATGGAAACCCAGTTACGCTGGTTCTGTGTGTGCTGAAATACATCGCCCGGATCACGCGCAAAGATAGTCTGATAGAACTCCTCCATCTTTGTATTAATGCGCGCCGCCGGTGGCCGTGTAGGGTTATCACCTATCTCGGTCATGAGTACATTCATAAACGGGTTCTGGCATGTGGGAAAGGTGCGTTCCATCGCCGGTAGCCCGATGACATCCGGGACATACTCTGCGATGACCTCGCGCGGGTCCAGGATTGGTGCCGCAGTAGCAAAGTCGCTGCCACATGAGGATTCAAAGCCCTCGCGCACAGAGCCACGTGTGCCCATGTAGAGCCATGCACCGGCTGCGAATCCAGCAAAGGCCACACCGACGGCTAACCAGACAGGCGAGACCCGCACGATGGCTAGCAGAATGCCCAGGTAGATGCCGAAACGTGTAAATGAGTTTAGTGCGGAGGCCGTGCAGCGCACATCATTGTCCGTGAAGGGAAAGAACTCGGCGGCATCGCGCACCAAGACGCCCGGGTCAGATAACCAAAATGGCGGACATGTCATATCTCCTTACTAATTGCGTCTACTTCTTGGCAGCCTGTCTTTCAGCCGGAGCGGCAGCTAGCGCTTGGTCGCAGCCTGTCTTTCAGCCAGTTTCTTCCTCAGCCGCTCCTGGACCGTGCGACGACGCTCTGAGGGCGTGGTCTCAGAGCCACCCAGACCACTGAACATCTCTGCTAGTCCGGATTGGTTCAAGAAGCCCTTTGCCATCGGATGATTCTTAAACAGTGCGACGTATTCCTGTGCCTCGGCAATGAGGTCGTCGCGATTCAGTGATCCGCCCTGGATCTGTTTCTTAATCTTCTCCGCCACCCGCCGAGCACCATTGACAAGCATGGTGGGATCCCTCTTATAAATATCCATGAGGCGCTTCAGAATTTCTTCCACATTATCGCCGCTCAACAGGGCGGGATCAATACCGAACTCTGCAGGGTCAAACTGCTTCGCCATCTCTTCTGCCAGTTTGGCTATGCGGCCATTACGCAGTCGCTCCGGGATTTCGGGCATCGCCATACCGGATAAGTCGGCACCCATCATCTCTTTGAGCTTGTCCATCATAGATTCCATGGAGCCACCGCTCTTTTCGGTGACAATTATCTCCATCAGAGTCTGCATAGTCTCCGCCGAAAGATCCGAGAGCCCCATGGCGGATTCCAGGACCAGGGTACGCAGATACTTCCAGATGGCCGCACGAGTGTTTTCGGAAATCTCGGCCCACAAGGCCGGCGTCAGCCGGACAGAGCCGATGATGAAACCCTTGCGCTCTGCAAAGAGAGCATCGGCATTCCGCGCTAACAAAATCGGCAAATTCTTGGCCCAACTGGCGAAATACTGGTCGGGGCCAAGAGTGACTGCCCGGGAAATCTGTTGCTCCAGCTCCGGAAATGTCTGCTTCAGCTCATCACAAAATGACGCCAGCGTCGTGGAAAATGAGGCCATCTTGCTCTGGTCGTGCGATTTACGAATCTAAAAATCACCGCATCCAACAAGGGATGCGCAAGACTCGTGGACAGGCCAAGAAAGAGAAGCGCCGGCGTACAGTGCGAAAACAGCGGGGCGGTGACTTGAAAAACTACGTGACTGGTCGGTTCTATGATTCGTCAAAGACACTTGCCGAAATTGCTGGTAATCCGATTCTTGATGAAGAAGAAAAGAAGAAGGGTTACGCATTATTAAATCTGTCCATCAGTACTGAACTATTTGACGGAGCCATGACCCCACAACAGTTCAGTAGCGTAATGGCAGCGAAAGAGAAAGAAATAGAAGACAATGCTACAGACCATAAGGAACAGTACCAGCAGCTGCTAGAAGCAGAAAATGAATATCGCGGCGACGAGCCGCTTAAATTACTGTCGCAAACCGCCCCACTCTATCTCTGGTATTGGCTAATCCCCTTACAAGATAAGGTTGAACAGGGTGGGCAGGTACTTGCGCTTGCATCGCTGCCAGTTCCCCCCGTGATAGCAGCAGCAATGAAACAGTTAGCGCCTACCGAACCCGTTGCGCCAGTAGCACCAGCACCTTGAGATGCTTCCATACGCATGTCCGATTGGCCTCCGACATCGTAGACCAATGCTTCGTAAAGACTAGCAGTTCGGGCCGGTTCGCCCGTTGACGAATGTACTCCTCATTTTCTGTCAGAATATGAGTAGAAAATTCATCGTAAATGTGGGTCTTGAATGACGAGAAGAGCAGCCGAGGCGGCGCCATCTTAGCGATTTGCGCGGCCCGCACAAGCTCCGGCTCGTCTGGATATGTCGCAGCAAGTTCATAGACGAAGGAGATAAGGTGGTCACAGAAATTGCGGAGGTCGGACATCTATAGTAGTATCCCGCGCCGTTCTTAGGTTCAGATACGCCGGGGCCCCTTATTATCCAGGTCGCGCATCTGCTGATACGCCTTTAGGCGGTCATCCAGAACACGGGCTTTCTCCGACTGAGCGGGAACACCGATGCCGGCTCCCTGTGTCATCGCAGTGTCGGTCCTGAGACGGTCATCGGGAGTGCCGAGCCCGCTCTCATTGATGCCGGCCATGGTCCCCACCATGCGGACCATGGAATTCTTTGTGGCATCGGCGGTTTCACCCAGAAAAGAATAGCTCTCGTCGCCGGAGACCGCCATTTCCATGCTGAAGGCCATGAGGCCATCCTGTGGGGCGCCGCCCTTATCCTTGAGGCGCCGCTCGGAGAGCCAGTTCATGACCTGGGCATCGGTGCGAGGTTTGCTCTCACCCTCGATCATGAGTGTGGGTACTGCCTTCACATAGGAGGGAAGCTGGGGGCGCTGACCATTTTGGGGGTCTACCGAAATAAATCGGAATTCCTTGGCGTAGGGCGACTTGGCGAGCTCCTCAAGAAAGTTCTGACTGAAGCGGCACCGGGCACTGAAGAAGCACAGATTCTTGGGCGTGCTCATTGCTATGGCGGGCGCTTTTTCGGGGTCGTCGGCTACCGCAACAGGCGATAGCAAAATGCACGAATCAAAACTTGACACACTTCCGGTGTAACTAGCAGAAGTATGTTCAGTAATTATCAAGCCAGTGGTCTCGTGGGTCGCTTCACTCTCTCTGACACGACTACCACCATCGCCAACACTCTGCGTCGTGGCATTCTCACCGGCACCCGCTCTGTCGGTTTCCGCGCCGATCTCACCAACGCCGATGACCCCGGTATCGTCATCACCAAGAACACCTCCGCAGTTTTCAATGAGATGCTCGCCCATCGTCTCACGCTACTGCCCATTGCGCTGCCGTTTGAAGAGGCCGCCGAGTACACTTTCACTCTCGCCGTCGCCAATGATACACGCGCCGTCAAGCACGTGACCGCTCACGACTTCGTAGTCACCAAGAGCGGCGAGCCCGTGCCCAGTAAGGCAGTCTTTCCCGCCGACCCCGTCACCGGTCAGGCATCACTGCTAGTCAGCCTGAGGCCCCATTGGAATCCTGAGCAGCCACCTGAAGAGGTTGAGTTGATGGCGGTTCCCGTTGTTGGAACTGGTAGGGACCACATGGGATTCTGTCCCGTGAGTCAGTGTTCCTTTATGAATACCATTGACCCTGATCCGGCGGCTCAGGAGTCCCACTATAAAGAATGGCTTGCCGCCTTTAAGAATGGTGTTGACGACCCGGGCCACAAGCAAGAATGGGAGAATATGTCTATTCAGCGGTGCTTCCTCAAGAAGGACGGTGAGCCGTATTCCTTTGACTTCACGGTGGAGTCAGTGGGCATCCGACCCGTCAAGGAGATTGTGGCCGAGGGTATTCAGGCGATCATTGCGCTCGTCTCGGCCTATACTGAGAATCCGGCAATCACCTTCACGGATCCCGATAGCCGCATGAATGGTATTGATGTTCTCTTTGAGGGCCAAGAGCACACCCTGGGGAACCTGCTCCAGGCCGTTGTTACGAAGCTCTATCTGACTGACGGCAGTCCAGATACACATGTGAACTATGTCGGTTACAAGGTGCCACATCCGCTGCACCGAACTATGACACTGCGCATCGGATTCATTGCTGATACGGCAGATATGGAGGGTCTCGCACGCGCGGTAGTGATGACAGCTGCCGCCGAGGCCAAGCGTATCTTTGAGGAACTAGCAGTGGCGTGGACTGGGCCTAAGACCAGCGAAGCGTAAATGAATAATGTCACCGCTACCCATTCTTTTGATTTGTGGCTGCCAGCGTTACAAGGAGTATCTGACAGCAGCTATAGAGCGATTCGGACGCCAGCCCGGCTGGGAGGTGCTTGGTGTCGTCGGTGGAGCAGACACGAGCTTTAACTCGGAGACTCATGTACTAACGGTGGCCGCTGGAGACACGTATGAGACACTGCCTGCCAAGCTACATGCGGCATTCGTGTGGATTTCCAAATATCGGCCATTGTGCCCCGGTGTCTTCAAGACAGATGATGATATGGTATTTGACCGGGTGGCACTCGTGGATACCATATACAGTAATTTGGTGGTGCCTTACTGGGGAGTGAAAGTGGACGCCTGTAGTGCGGGGATCATAGACAAGTCGCGGATTGGGGAACGCTTTTTGAATGCGTCGGTAACACCGACGCATCCGGCGGCGGTCTATTGTTTTGGGGCGGGCTACTGGATTTCGGCGCGGGCCTTGAAGGTCGTGATAGCGGCCGATGACTTTAGGTCGTCCTATATTGAGGATGTCTGCACGGGCTTTGTGCTGAATCGCGTGGGCATCGTACCTCAGCGGATTAGGGTGCCGTATAGAGAAGAGAAGCGCACCCCGGATCTTCTGTTGCTTAAATAGAGATGTTTATCTTGGGTATGGCGTTACTGATCCTCGCACTGGTGTTGATTCACTACCAGCCTGAGGGATATATGAGTTATGGGGATATGACGAATGGTTGGAATGGTTCGTGGTGGGAGGACCCTCAGCATGCGCCGGTGCCATTGACGGGTCGCGGTATACGCGAGGAGATTGGTGCTCGGCGAGCCGAGCCAGGCAACCCACATGTGTCTAAGACCCCTATGCTATATGGGATTCCTCAGGACTTACAGCCTATTCGCACTGAAGGTTTCGCCACGTACGGTTCTAAGAATGCTCCGCTGAGATATGGAGGACCAACGGATTTACGCGCCATTGAGGGGATGGATGTTCTTGATCCAAATGCCAAGGATCCTATGCTATACGGAATTCCTCAGGATTTGAAACTAATTAAGGAGGGGTTCGCCAGCAATAATCCCGCACCTCTAAAATACCAGGGCCCCTCTGATCTGTATGCGTTTCGTGACATCAAGAACAAGGTTAAGGGTGTTGTGGAGCCTTTCGCTACTTGCGGAGCAAGTGAGTTACCCAGAAGAAATGGCGCAGCTATTTCTGAAGGGTTCGCTACGCACGCCACTGACGCCCGCCGCATGCCGGTCTGCGTGAATCGTTCCACGGATGCTCAGAGTCTGCTAGCCCGGTTTGCCCACGTAGACACTGCCGAGGCAGATGAGCTGCGTCTGCTGATGTCTAAGCTGTGCTGTATGGAGGCCGATATTGCCGCACCGGGTGCCGGCACCTATCGTACTCTGAATCTCCAGTTCCGCACTAGTCAGGATACTGAGCCTCCTGTGGCCATCGTGAGTCGCTGCCTCGTGGGTGCATTGAATAAGCGTGATACGGAGCTGATTATTGAGAAGTTTAAGGTGCGGGGACATGAGCTTATCCGGGAGCTGTGTGAGCCTGTGGATGAAGCGACGGCCGAATTTGATACGGTTCTGAAGCGTCTGGAGCTGACGATGAGGGCCATGTGTAAATCAAAAAGCATAGGTCCAGCTGGACCTCGTGATCTTGGTTACTGGGAATCTGAGTCTGATTTATCGCAGTATGATGGATTTTCTGCAGAGCCTAAGTAGGCCGAAACCAAAATAATGTGTTACAATGCTGTTAGTAAGTCAAAATTACTAGCACCATTTGTTGATGACATATGTAAAGCTGTGACTCCCTCTGGATCAACCCGTAAATCAAACAGGTCCGGGGTAAAGCATAGTAGTAAGAACCATCAGTCCCAGCGTGTAGCCCAGAGAAGGCAGAGGACGAGTTACCGTAACAACACGAGTCAGAACCGTGTTCCACAGAAACTGGACAATAAATAACTGAATGACGACCACCAGAAGCAGTGCAATGACCGCAGTCAGACCACCGTCGGACATGTTAGAAAAACCCTCATGCTTGATAAAGTCCATGAAGTGGGCAACACCGAGCATTATACTTAGGGCGACGATTTTATATTTTAAACTCTTGCATATACAGAATGGATTCTGAAATAGTTATTGCATGTCATTGTGAACGGCTTCATGCCCAAATGTACCATCTCAAAAACGGCGCCTTGGATAAAGTTGTAGGAGCCCACTATGTAGACCCGGAATGTCCTGAAACTACATGGGGTGACATTGAGGCAGAATCAAAAACATATGTATGGGGAGATAATTGCCCCGTTGGACCGCAAATACGCAGTGGCGAAGTACAAGAAGATTGCGTTTTAATTAATATACTTGACGAATCGTGGAGAGTTCTCAAAAAGGGTGGTACGGTCATTTTTCCTGGTCCATATAATACGGCAATGGAAGAACCCATGCAGGCGTTAATTGATAGCGGAGCATTTAAACATAAATGGAGCTTTTCTGTGATAAAGAAAGAGGATTTTCCATTTATACTGACTCATAAAAATAAAGTTGGTGACTTCAAAGTACCCCCATATTTTGCTATATTTACTAAGCCTATGTCTGGAGGCAAGAGTAAGCGTAAGACATTGAAACGAAAGCGTCGCTCTAGGCAGGTGAAACCGGCTACGTAGGCGAAGCAACTTGCGTAACTATTTACGTCCGCTAGGACTTAAGTAGGTTCGGCCGGTGAAACCGGCTCTGTAGCGACCTAAGCGCTACGCGCTTAGGTCGGTTCCAAACTCAGATTATCCTTCGCCTTCAGTGGTCGATTCTCATCCAAGAACTGTGCACACGCCGCCGCCTTGATAGCATCTCCCTCAAAAAAATCAGTGAGCGCAGCTGCCAGATATTTCTTCGACATCGGTGCCTTAATACTCTTAGACCGCGCCACTACCGCACCCGCCGATGTCTTCAGTTGGCCAATCTTGCCCGTTTTCATGATTTTGACAATCATCTCGCGAACCAGCTTCGCTCGCTTACGCTTCTCGCGCACGGCCGCCGAAAGCACATTCAACTCATCCTCCTCTGCCATCCACTGCTTGATGAGTGTAGGCAACTGCGAAATACCCTCGTCCATTAGTTCTACTTCGTGCCGATGGTTTTAGATTGTACCATAAATATGACCAGTGAATCCGGGCGATCCAATAGTATGGAAACTCCCGAAGAATACAGAGAGACTCTCACGCGTCGCTTCTTCACAACGCTTTGGATAGCACGTGCCCGTCGTCATCTCCAGACTCTAGCCACACTCTATGGCTGGAGTCCCGAGACACTGTCCGCGCACGAAGCGACCTTTGTTCGGCCACCTAGGGGCTTCGCCCCTAGTGACAAAATTACGAAAAAAATATGCGCACACGGTCCCTAATCTGTGCTCGGCATATGTAGCATAACGTTGTCTGCTTCGTGCTACATTCCTCACAATAGGTGTGTCCACAGGGAATCGTTGCATGTGTGACGCCCTTCAGCATACAGATGGTACACATCGGCACAGCCTGTTTTTGAAATGCGCCCAGATTAACAAGATTTTTGAGAATAGAGAATTGCTTGTAGCGCTCAATGAGTTCGCGATATTCTGGCTCAATGCTGAGTTTCCCGAATACGCTGTCAAGATACGCTCTGGCGGGACCTGCTAGCGCACTCAGCTCTGCCGTAGGCTCCATAAACATCAAGTCATTCACGCGTCCCACGAGTGTCTCTAGCTGTTTAAGCTTGTCTTCCAGCCGGCCCTCGGCTGCACATAGGGCAGTCGTAGAGGCCGTATAGACCTTTATTGTCCGGCGTAGATGCTCACGGAGCACATCTGGTGCGATGCCTATTTCGCCCGTTACCCATGCAACGGCATCGCCAGTGCCGACGGGCAAGGCAACGTCCCGTGTAGATGATGTTAGGCTCCACGTAGGTCGCGAATAGCGATTGAGAATATCAGTGCACCGCTTGGTGACCACATCGGTCTCGCCTGATGCGTCAGCAGCAAGAAACTGAATAACACGGGCATTCTGTTGTGTGAGACAGTCGTGCAGATTTCGCCGCCAGGTTTTGAGAAAATGCCGGTCATCCTCCCCTGTCCCCAGATCATTGAGATGTCGCATACTGATATTATGAATGGCTTCCGTCATGGGCCCCAGAGTCGGAGACACATGGGACTCGGTCATCTTGCTGAATGTTGGGGTAAAATAATTAGGCGGCTAACTTGTCAAAGGCGAACTTTGCATTTTTGAGAGCATTTTCGCGCATATGGGCCTCAGGAGCCGTCATCGCGCAGCGCATGGCAGCATCGTAGGAGTAGCGATAATGGCCTGTCCAGTATCCCACTACTGCGAGCTCATCATCCATGCCCCAGTCATAGAGAGCCTGACTCGCAAACAGAAAATGGCGATGCACCTTGCGATTCTCAACAGCCCGTGCAATGGCGTAGCACTGCTGGGTCAGCGGATGACCGGCCAGCCGATGTTCATGGAGAAAGGTATAGGGGGCCTCTACACGGTCGGGGCACAGTTCAATGCCCTGCCATGCCAGTGCTATGCGGGCATCTATATCCGTAATTAGGCCTAGGATGTTGACTATCGACATGTAGCGTTCCTGGTCCCATCCACCGGATAAGTCAATATAGCGCTGGTAGTTCTTGATGGCCATGTCGGGAATACCTGCATCGCGATAACTCTGGGCCAGATAAAACAGAGTGCGATGGGTGACCTTGGTGGCAAGGTCCGTCTCAAGTAGGAGGGCGTCTTTGAGATACTTTTGCGTATCCTTGGAGCGGAAGCCTTCACAGCGGGTCTCCATATAGGTCTCGGGAGGTAGAGTCGCAATGACTGTTTCCCTGCCACATTCGGGGTACTCGTGCACGGCGCCTTCATAGCGCCAGCCGATTCGTGTACGGAATACCTGGACACGATTGTGAATGATAGAGCCGTGATGGATAGACATGATGAAGGCATCAATGTTGGGAGTCCAGACAGTGGCAGGCGGCACTGTGCCGGCTAGAGTATCGTCGGCGTCAATCATAATTGCCCAATCCATGTGGTCGTCGCATAGGGCGAGTGCTTCGGAGCGATTGACGCCGAAGTTGACCCAGGGACGGTCTACGACGATGCCGGATATGTCAGCCATTGTTTCGGCGATAATCTCTTTTGTGCGATCGGTTGACCCGGTATCCACAATAACATAGGTGGAAATGAAGGGTTTGGCAGAGAGAAGGGCTCGCGCGATGACAGCTTCCTCATTTTTGACAATCATCACTAGGCCGATCATTATTTGAGGGGGTACATATTGAAAAGGTAAATTGTTCGCAGTGAACAGAATGTCAGCGAAAGATCGGATGAATTATTTAAAATGGTGTAATAATTTGATACCTGGACCACCTGGACCACCTGGACCACCTGGACCAACCGGGCCTGCTGCCGGTCCTGCCGGTCCTACCGGCCCTACTGGCTCTACCGGTTCTGCTGGCGCTACTGGACCCACAGGTGCTAGAGGTCCTACTGGCGCCACAGGCGCAACAGGTGCTACTGGATCCACAGGTGCTACTGGATCCACAGGTGCTACAGGTGCTACTGGTGTAGGTGCTACTGGATCCACAGGTGCTACTGGATCCACAGGTGCTACAGGTGCTACTGGCTCCACAGGTGCTACTGGCCATACTGGACCTACCGGTTCTACGGGACCTACCGGTGCCACTGGTGCTACAGGTGCTACTGGTGCTACTGGTGTAGGTGCTACTGGATCCACGGGTGCCACTGGTGCTACAGGTGCTACTGGCTCTACAGGTGCCACAGGTGCTACTGGATCCACAGGTGCTACAGGTGCTACAGGTGCTACTGGCTCCACAGGTGCTACTGGCCATACTGGACCTACCGGTTCTACGGGACCTACCGGTGCGACTGGAACTACCGGCCCTACTGGCTCTACTGGAGTTGCAGGCCCTGCGGGCCCTACTGGCTCTACTGGTGCCACAGGTGCTACTGGTGCTGGCTCTACTGGTGCTACGGGGCCAGGTGGAATATATAATCTAACAGCGATAGCGAGTGGCCCCGCATTAACTACCAGTTTTCAGTCTATAGGACCGACAACATCCGTCACTGTATCTGCCGCAACAAATATTGCTGTAATCGCCAATTCTGTAGCAGGTCCGGTAGGTGACAATCACATCTATTATAATTATGTTGGGATATCCGGTCCGGCCGGTATATCTGGACCAACCAGTGATATAACGTCAATAACTGCTTCAAATAACAACAGCTATCTTCAAAATATAGTAATGCACGATTGCTCAGTGTCAAGCGCCGGCACATATATAGTTACGATGTATGGGCGTGTAAGTAACACCGGTAGCAGCCCAGCAGTAGGAAATAGTCACATTATGGTATTTGGGAATATGCTCAGAACACCATAAAAGTTGATATTACGCTCTGCTGTTGATCCCTTCATTACGATGATAGGCGTCCTTGAATTAGCATCCAAGTATCGCTATGGCATTACCAGCCATGGCTCACCACTCTATTTATTCAGATCTTACGATGGTTCTGAATACATAGTGGGCTCGGCCTCCAGAGAGACCGAGAATCAGATTGCGGTGGTTGATGCGGGCACAACCGTCGTAAACGGAAAGCCCCGCGGCAATCTCTCACGGATCATCGGCCCAGTCGGTAATTACGCGGCAGAGCACGAAGCGCTCCTTCTCCACTACTGTCCCACTAAACCCGTCGTGTCGCTGGCAGAGGTAGCTGATGAGCCTAGAGAAGAGATCAGCGCCGCAACGGGCTGGACCACGTTTCACATTGACCCACCAGACTGTCGCGATATTGATGACGCCGTCGCGTACCATCCTGAGCACGGCTGGGCCATCACGATCGCGGATGCTGCTGCGGCTGTTGCCGCAGGCTCGCCTACAGATATTGCCGCAGCCACCATCGGTGCGACCTTCTATGACCTAGAAGGCCGCGCTGTGCGCACCATGTTGCCGCCCTCCATTAGTGAGGCGTCGGCCTCACTGCTACCTGGCCAACGCCGTCGCGGCGTCACGCTATTCTTAGGATTGCTTGACCCAAAAAAGCCTCGTTTCGGACTAACATGGATTACGGTGGAGCACAGTTTCACCTATGATTCCTTTGTCGGCTCTGCTGTAGCAGTTTCCCTGGGTGTCACCACAGAACCTCATGCCTGGATTGAAGAGCTCATGCTTCGCTACAATCGCGAAGTGGCAGCCATCCTTAAACAGGCACAACGCGGCATTCTGCGCGTTCAGCCAGAGGCTGTCTCTGTACCAACGCTGCAATTCCTGGCCATGGAGGCGGCAACCTATGAAGCGGCAGGTCCAGGGCCTCAGACCCACGCCACACTTGGAGGTGTCTACTGTCATGCCTCGTCACCGCTGCGCCGTTACGCGGATCTGGTCAACCAACGTGTTCTCAAAGCGATAGTCACCGGAACGGTGACAGGAACTGTCACTGGGACGGTTCCCAGTACAGTAGGCCTCAATGAGCGGGCCCGTGCAAATCGCCGCTGGAACCGTGACCTGACCTTCCTGACTCATGTGACTCCTGGTCGCGTACACGAGATTGACGTTATCTGGTTCTCGGAAGACCGCGTATGGGTGCCGCTGTGGCGACGCCTAATTCGGCTGCGGCACGAAGAGCCCAGGCCAGCGGGCACTGAGGGCCGCATCCGCATCTTCTGCGATCCGACGAAGCGGAACTGGCGCGAACGGGTGCTAACAGCACTCGCACCTCCTACGTCGTAGTCGGAAACTGCGGATCCTAACGGCTCCCTTATCTCCTACGTCGTAGTCGGCACCCTCGTTAACCGAGCTCTAACGGGCTCCGTATGTCATGCTCTCTAACAGCACGACCGCCGTCCCTCTACCATCCGCCGCCAACAAAACCCCGCCGGTATTTTGTTCATGATCAGCCTCAACACCGACGCCGCCCTCGCCGGCTCTTTTACGTCACCGGCCACTCCCACCACCGAGCACAGCAAATTAATCTCCACCGGCTCCAGAATCCAGTCACCCCCCTGAAACAGCGCAGACACCGCCATGCGCTGCCATTCCATAGAACGACAAGGATTGTCCACGCTGCCGCCCATCGCCACATCCATGAGCGCCACCACCTGTTTTAAGACCGCCTCCAGATTCTCCATCGGTATCTGATCAAAAAACCGGAGCTCCAGACCATGTGCCCAGTGTTTGTTATAATTGATATCCAGTCCAATCACATCCAACGGTCGATAGGCCGTGTGCGCCAACATTGTATCGTACCACGGCAGCGCCCCCAGATCCTCCTTGCGCACCTGGAGAATCTTACCAACAGGCATCGTGTCCGTGTCAAACGTGCCCACACCAATATACCGCGACACTGCTAGTCTCTGTGAGCCCGCTGCAAACTTGGGCGACAGCGTAGAAAAGGGATCTGCCGAGCCATAGGCCGCGACCCACAGCGGCTCAAACCACTGAATCAGACGTGCCAATCGCCGGTGCTTTTCTAAAAAATCCGCGGGCCAAAGTGGCCTGCGATCCCAGCCCAACCGCGTCGGCAACGTCACATTCACATGAATCGTTCCATTATTAAACATAGACACATTTCGCAAATTTGTCAGATAAGTGGCAAAGGGCTCATTGCGACTCACCAGCGTCAATGGACCATACTCGGCAATGATACCCTCTTTTGGCAGCCGCGCCAATTCAGACACGAATCGCGTCTCACCGGAAATCAGCTCTTCCATGACATCGCGTACCGTAGCCCTATAAAAGCGCTGCGTCATAAATTCCACCGTGTCTCCGTCCCACATGAAGACCCGGTTAACCTCATCTCTGAGCCACTGCGAATACTCGCAGGCCCATTCAAATAGTGTCTTTGTAAATCGCGGATTTGGCTTCGGTACGCGTTCATACGTGGTTGAATGCTCGCCCTTGAGGTCACATGAGGTCAGACTGTGCCCGTTCATGAGAATAGGGACGGTCAGCATGCCCCCGTGAGCGACTAGCATGGCGGCCAGTGCGTCCTTTAGCTCCGTCTGCTTATATGCCGAATAATAATCCACACTGTAGCGTTCGGGACGCATGATGCCTTCAAACGTGCGGATGTCGCGTGTCCGACTCGTCGCAATATACGTCTCGTGCTCCACTCCGAGTCCCCAAAAAAAACCGAATCGCTGATATGCATTGCGATAACGGTTGTGCTTCGGTAGATTACGTAGAGTCGGCTGTTCGGCAGACATCCCTATATTGGTCCCATAAATTCAGAGATGCAGATACAATGAATCTGTGATCTCACCGAGGCGTAGATTCCGCATCTTCTCTAGCATGGCGAGGTCACAGCGAATCGTGGCGATGGCCGACCACTCATCAAGAATGTTGGCCACACGGAGAAGGGCGCGCTGAATATTGCCTTCAAAGAGGCCATGGGTCGCGGCAATCTCGGACAACGTGGCGCCGCCGAGGGAGGCCGCAACTACAGACACCCAGAGCGGCGTCAGTTTCCAGAAGGCGGTCGGAGAGGCCACGCCGTGACGGTCCTCCGCGGCCAGACAGGCGCGGCGTTGGTCGCCGATCCAGTAGAGCACTTCCTTGGCCTCGTGACTGAGCCCCGTGTCCTCAATCGTAGACTCGTCGCCGCCCTCCTGGAGAAAGCCGGCGAGCACACAGGCGACCTCGGTCGCCGTCAAGTCGTCACAGCGGCCTGAGGCGGCGAGCAACGGCATGAGAATCAGATGAGACTCGGCGGTCTCTGACGCGCAGAGACCGAGTGTAGTCAGCGCCGCGGTTTCATGTGAGAGGAAGCCCCACTCCCGCAAACACGCCTCCAGTGGCTTCACGGAGAGCAGAGGGGCGGCATCCCAACGCACCACGGTAGCCGTCAAAGTCGCAGCCTCCGCCCGAACCACTGCTAGTTCCTTGAAGGTGTCAGCTGCCGCTGCTAACCGTTTCTCATCATTCGCCAGAGTCCAACGATTGAGGGCCGCGACCGCCTTCTTTCGCTTGGCGTTTACCGAGCCGGTAATCTCGGCCTCTAGCGCCGCCTTCTCCGTGAGCGCCTGCTCCTCGGCCGGTGTCAGTAGCGCAGCCAAGGTCGCAATACGGGCCTCCAGACGCGTTATATCCTTGCTCACGGAAGCGCGCAGATCTCGTTGCTGTTGCGCCCAGTAACTCTGATTCACGATATCAATGCCAGATGTAAGAAGATTCTTGAGGATAAAGTCATAGTGGAACCGCATACGCGACTGGAGCGGGGGTAACGCGCCCGTGAGCAGACCGCGGAGCTCACCGATGTCTACTGGCGCGCGCATCGGTTCGTAGAGGACGAGGCCCTGTGTGTCCAGGCCGCGGCGGCCCGCCCGTCCCGCCATCTGGATATACTCGTCGGGGCGCAGTAGCCGTTTCCCCGCATTGCCGTCACAGAATTTCTCCAGTTCCAAGAAGACCACCGTCTTTGTCGGCATGTTCAGGCCCACCGAGAACGTCTCCGTCGCAAACAGGGCCCGAACGTAGCCGCGGCTGAACAAGATCTCCACGATCTCCTTGAGCAGAGGCTGGAGCCCCGAGTGGTGAAAGGCGATGCCGCGGATCAAGAGGCCGCGAATGGTGTGGTACTGGGGAGACTGTCCGAGGGTGCCGCGGAATCGCGACAGATGGAAGTCAATGATGTGGGTGGCTGCGGCAGCCTCCGAGGAATCTAGCAGTGAGCCAGTGACGAGTGCGGCGTAGCGCTCACATTCACGGCGGCTGAAGATAAAGAAGAGTGCGGGAAGCTGCTTGGACTCGCCGAGCCAGGCCAGCATGCGATGGAACCGAGACACGGGGTCTTCCACACGGACCTTGCCGCTGGGCGGCCCGCCGGCATAGCCGTCGCGTGCGCGGGCATCTACCGCCTTCTTGTAGGCGAGGGCAGCATCTGCGACGGACTTACGGTCACGGAGCCAGCCAGCGTAGGAGTCGTTGATCCAGGTGCCGTCGGTGCGGAGCAGGGGCATCACCGTCATGTCGGCATTTAGCACGCCGTGAACGAGGGGCACGATACGGTAGGTAGTGGAGAGCAGCACGGTGCGGTGCTGATGAAGCGTGGCGAGCCAACCTGCTAGTGACTCGGCAGAGGGTAGAGTGGCAGAGAGGAGGACTAACTTCAGCCCCTTTTCTACTGCTCCCTTGGCAAGAACGAGCGTCTCCTCCCACACATGGCCACGGTCCGGATCCTGGATGTAGTGGACCTCGTCCATCACGATGCCGCCGACACCCTCAAGAGAGACGGCCGCCGTCAGACCGACACCTTCGGTTGCAGTGCCGCGTTTGATAAACAGATTTCGCAGAATCTCTGCCGTCATGACGACGATTTGGGCATCGGGACACATCTTGATGTCGCCCGTCAGAATACCTACGCTCGCGCCACTGAACAGTTTCTTCAGGTCGTGATACTTCTGGTTAGAGAGTGATTTGATGGGCGTCGTATAGAAGACGCGCTGGCCGCGGGCCAGACAGTAGGCGATCAGATACTCGCCGACAAAGGTCTTACCACTGCCGGTCTTGGCGGTCACAAACACATGGTCGCCGGCATGGATGCCGAGGACCGCGTGTTTTTGAAATGGATCTAGTTCGTATTTCGTGGGCAGAGCCAACTCTTCGGGGGGCCAGTGCTCCGCACTAGGCGCCACCATGGCGTTCGGAATGTGTAACATCGTACTGGCATAGTAGGAGATTGCCCAGTATCAACTTTTATTGTCCAGTTTGGCTCTAAGATTACGCACCAGGAAAAAATATTCCACGCAAATTTCTAGGTTGCTGTTTTTTGACAGCGTTCTGCACAGGGCGCGGCACAGGTCTCTGGGGGGTATTTCTAGTTTGTTGTGTTTGGAGAATTTCATTAGAAGTAATCATATCATAGCCAAAATGTAAGAAATCTTGTCTATATACGGTGTTAATCAACGTTACTGCTTCAAATGTTAACAAATCAAAGTAATTACTGGATGATTCCTGTTTCATAGGAAAATTATTGAAACCCAGTGCATTCATATCGCTGGCCAGAGTTTCTTGGCGCAATATCTTAACAGAAGGGTCTATCTGCCCGTTGGCAATCAAAAACTGATATTGTGGGCGAATATGATTATCTTTTGCAGTCTGATTCCTTTTGAAACACTGAAGATAGGATGTAATTCTTCTCGTTATAATAGCAGGCGATTCTGTGCCGTTAATTATGTTATTCCAAAATAAATCACTTATAATACGCGTATATGGATTCCGAACAACGGTAAATATCATGAGGTCAGATAATTGTATATTAAATCTAGAGTGATTTTGTAATATAGTAGATAATGTTTGATGTTGTAGGGACACATGTGAAAACGTTTTATCAAAATAAAACAATCGTGACTTATTTAGTTTAATATTGTAGCGGCGTGATAGATAGCTCTCAACTGCTGATCCGCCTGTTTTGGGAATATGAATAAAGAGAATATTTGTCTTATCATTTTTAAAATATGGCATATCTATATTATGTTAACAATTGCAGAGAGCTAGTGGCTCGTCTGGCGTATTTAGCTCTTGGTTTTTAATTTCCAGTATGCAATATACTTTTCCTGTTCATCTGGTGTATTATATATGTGAAAGTGTGAATCGTTATCTAACGTCGGTAGATAGCTTGCCGGGAGTCTGTACGCAGCCTTGAATGCAGTATAAAGAGTATTTATACCCTTGTTTACGGTAATATTATCAGAATGAATAGGAATATTTCTGCCAAAAATGCTACATAGGATTTGCCCCCACTTAGAAATGTCGCGAAATAGTATTTTAACAAATACCATATTATTGTGCTCTTTCATAACATAACCGTTATTAAAATCAAACTCTGTAAATAGTGGCACATTAAACTCATGCATCACTTCATCGATAGAGTGGTGCTTTTCTAATGTTGATAAAAATCGTGTATTAAATATATTAATTAATTCGGTTAAGCTCAACCGTGCATATTCAGGTACATGTTTTGCTATGTTTTGAAAGAATGAGGAGATCTTGCGCTCAATAGGTGTTCTATATGCATCTATAATATAGATTTTTTTCCATCTACTATTATCTTTAATAATAGACATAATACCAGGACCGTTTGGAAACCGTGTATTCCAATCTTTAATACCATGTGCACGAATAGTCTTATAGCCATTTTTTGTAAACGTGGCTTCTAATGTAGAACTTCCGCATTTTCCACCACAGTATACAACAACGTCAGCATTATAATTTTTCTTAGGTGTCTGTTGTAATAGCTGCTTTAGTGAGAACATTTATATAATGCGGTTGTAATAATACGATAATTATAAACGTAAATGCTATAATGACAAAGGTCTTGGATGAGCGCGAGCTCTGCGATCTGGAGTGTCTGAGCATCGGGGCCTTTGCGCCATTAACCACGTATATGACACAGTTTCAGTATGAGACATGTTTATCTATGCTCCGGGTTCGTGTTGAGGGGATTCTTCATGTCTTCCCGATCCCGATAGTGTTATCCGTGGAGGAGCAGGTTGCTGTCGGTATGTCGCTCACCCTAAAGACCGTGACAGGGACACCTGTGGCGACCCTGGTTGTGGACGAGTGCTGGCAGCCCGACCGGGGGGCTGAGTGGTGCGCCGTGCTCGGCTCTGATGATGACAATCACCCCTATATTCAGTATCAGAAGACCAAGGGTGCATGGTATGTCTCGGGTGCACTGACTATGGGCGACTACTCCTTCCATTCTTCTTATGCGACCGAGCGTCGCACTCCAGCCGAGCTTCGGGACGCTGGCCCCTGGCTGGGATTCCAGACCCGCAATCCTCTTCACCGCTCTCACATTGAGCTTATCCGGAGAGCAGCAGCGGCGACGCCCGATCTCAAGGTGCTGCTGCACCCCGTGGAAGGTGTCACCCAGGAATGCGACGTGCCCTTTCCTGTGCGCATGAAGTGCTATCGCAAGGTGCTCTCTCAGCTGCCCGGCACTACACTCTCTATCTTGCCTCTGAGTATGCGCATGGCAGGTCCTCGCGAGGCCGTCTGGCACGCCGTTATCCGTCGCAACTATGGCTGCTCGCATTTCATTGTGGGGCGCGACCATGCCGGACCCTCCTACAAAACGAAGGAAGGCCGGCCCTTCTACGATCCTCTGGCTGCGCAGGCTCTGGCCAAGTCCCTAGAGTCCGAGATTGGTATCACGATTGTAACATCCGAGGAGGTTGTATTCTGCGAGGATACGGAGACTTACATGACGACAGCCGAGGTGGCCAGTGGCTCTGTATTAGCAGAGACTACTGCGGATGGTATGACGCTGGCCTCTCATCGCCCCTATCGCACGAAACAAATTTCTGGTACGCAGTTTCGTGCCATGTTGGAGAAGGGAGACACTGTGCCGTCCTGGTATTCTTATCCTGAAGTCATTGCCCCTCTTCAGGCATTTTATCAGAAACCCCGTGGTCTCTGCGTCTATTTTGTGGGGCTCTCTGGTTCCGGCAAGTCCACGTTGGCACTCGCGCTCAAGGCGCGAATTCAAGAGGAGGCCCCGCATCGTGAGGTGACGATTCTGGATGCGGATGAGATTCGGACAAATCTTTCCAAGGGCCTCGGCTTTTCCAAGGAGGATCGCTCTACGAATGTGCGCCGCATCGGCTACGTGGCATCCGAGATTGTGCGTCACGGAGGCATTGTCCTCGTGGCCAATATTGCGCCGTTTGAGGCGGACCGTGCGGCAAATCGTCGGGCGGTCGCCGCCTGGGGTGCATATCTGGAGATCTTCGTGGATACGCCACTGGGCACATGCGAGACCCGTGACGTAAAAGGGCTCTATGCCGCAGCGAGGGCTGGCACTATTAAGCAGTTTACGGGCATCTCGGATCCCTTTGAGGAGCCTGTGACGGCATATCGCCTGAGCGAAAAAAGCCTGGAGACCGCCAATGATGAGGTGTGGGGCCAGGTCCAGCGACTCATCTAAAGAGTCGCAAGCCTGTCCGCAAGTTGGCCGAACCGATAGGTCACGGACATGTTGAAGAACGTATTTTTCTCCTTCTTACCGTCGTAGTTCGTCAGAGCCCGTGCCTTCGCAATAAGCGCAGGTCGTGCCTTCTTAACAAACTCTAGTACGGCGTCGTGGGCCGGCTCCATCCACGGAAGCCCTGGCACCAGCTGACCGAGAATCGCTGTCTCCAGCGTTGCATGGAAAATCATACGATTGTATACGGCATGGTGACCCTCCAGCTCAGCCGGCGGATAGGTTGGCTCACGGGTCAGCGGGTTCGCACAGAGCACATCGGCCTGGATAATCTGGAGAATAGCACCGACCGTCTGAATTGCCGCCCACTTCTCACCATGCCAGGTGTTGAGAAGTGATAGGCATACCTTGCCGTCGCGATACAAATTGGGATTGAATCGTGTGACCGTGTCGTTCGTGAGATAGGTGAAGACGGGCGGCTCAAAGGGATAGTTATCAGGCAGTCGCACCTCGAAGCAGAACGGCGCACCGTGATAGGGTGTGTCCTCGCCGCCGCAAATAATTGCCCATCCGTGCATCATGTCCACCTCGTCCAGAACCCAGAAGATGCCCTGGTCGGCGAGGTCCATAATCTTACTGATATCAATACAGGCACGGCGTTGAGCAAGAGCGGTTGGGGGCATCGTATTGCCGTTGAAGATAAGGCGGTATGTGTCACCTTTTTGCTATAAAGTTGACATATATTATGTCAATGGTATTCAAGTACGATGGCAGCTGGACTCCCCAATCAAGTGATTCTGTATATCAAGAGTCGCAGTAACGACAAGCGGTTTATTCTCATGGATACTAGCTTCAGTGAGGATACTCTTGCATGGACACTGACACCCAGCACAGTCGTGGAGCAGCTTAATGTTCTGGCAGCGCCTCCTGTCACGTCTATTGGTGAGTATCTGGGTCAGTATACGGTGCACACGACGACTGGTGTTCTCCTGAGGAAGGCGATTCGCAAGCACATGGACATTCGCATCGCTTCTGCTAGTGGCCTGGAGGCTCTCGTTATCTCGCTATCGGGCCATACGACTATCTTCGGTTCTCACACACTCAAGCATAATTTGTCTCTTACGCATACCTATCTGGCGTCTACTCCTGCTCCTGCTCCGGTTGTCGTTACAAAGAAGAGCGACCAGCTGTGTCACTTCGTGGCCAAGAAGCTCATGCGCCTGGCCATTCTAGACAAGGAGCAGTGCCCGATTACGGTAGAGGACTTCAGCGAGGGCAACACGGCAGTCATGCCCTGTGGCCATCTCTTCATGCAGTCGGCGATTGAGGAGTCATTCAAGATGGAGCCGACCAAGTGTCCATGGTGTCGCCAACCGGGCCGGCCACAGTATGTCTAACGCTAGTGATGAGGATTGGTGCATCTAGATGCGCCACCGAATTCCCGTCACGTGCTCCTTTACTCCAGCTCCCACAGGGATCCATGTTAGTACCGAGCGGCGTTCCTTGAGTGTATATGCCGGTTTAGGAACCGGTGGAACGGGTCGGATAGGAAGCGGGGCCGTGCGATAGACGCCTATAGGGACCCACCTAGGGTTCTCCAGCATCTCTATCATGTCGCCACATTTTTTGGTTCCGATGCCATGCTGCAAAACTTGACTCCCGTTTGAGGGGCCATGATAACTTACATTAACGATGACGACGCTCAAAGAATTCATGGAGCCCTTCAGGGTGAAAGATTCCTCGTGGAATCTAACGGGTCTGCCTGGTGGCTGGGCCGGCAAGTATAATGTCCCCGAAGACAAGTATGAGTCTTTTCTGTCCCACGTTCACACTCACGTCTTTACTCATGGCCGTGCGTGCTCACTTCTAGAGAAGCACAAGGCACAGGGGCCTATTCTGATTGACCTGGACTTCCGCTACGCGGCCGGTGGTCCTCTCCGCCGTCGGTTCACGCCGACCCAGACCCGCGCCTTCGTGACGGCCTACGCGGATGCGGTCAATCGCTTTATCTCGGTAGACACTCCCCTCCAGTTCTACGTCATGCTCAAGCCGGCACCCGAGGCCGACCATGCAAAGGACGTTCACAAAGACGGTATTCACGTCGTCTGTCCCACAGTGACGACCCGTCCCGATCTCCAGTTCGCCATCCGCGGCTATCTCCTTCAAAATAATGTGATTGGCCGCATATTCGGCAACACGGGCCTCACCATTGAGCCGCAGGAATGCTTTGATTCCTGCGTTATCGCGACGAACAACTGGTTCCTATATGGCGCCTGTAAGCAAGACAGGGCCTGGTATAAGGTGGAGACGGTCTACGAGTTCACGCCCACGGCCTCTCAGGAGGAGGTCACGGCCGAGATGTTGACCGAGGCACCGATTCCCGCACCTCTGGAGGTCATGAAGCTCTGTAGTATTCGGTACAAGCGAGATGACATGACCGAGCTCAAGATTCGGCCAGAAGCCGAGACCGAGTGGGCCGCTCTCCTCAGTCAATGGGGCAAGGGCTCCAACTTTGCGAAGATGAAGACACCGACGCTGACCGCGACTGCAGCGACCACGGCACCACCTGATCTGGATATCAGCGCAGAGCTCATACAGGTTAGCGGACTCTCGGTAAAGGCGGGATATTCCGCCGCCGATATCGCACTCGCCTTCCGTCTGGTCCGCGAGTGTATGGACGCGACCAAGCGCGCCAAGGCCTATCATGACTGGATTGCACTCGGTCTCCTACTTCACAATATCGCCGCCACCGACGAGTCACTCAAGACATGGGCCGAAATTAGTCGGCGCGTGCCCGGTTGCGCCAAGACGGCGGATTCTGTATATGCTGCCAAGTGGGCCCAGTTTCCCGCAGAGTGTGTCACCGAGCGCGGCCGCAAGCCCCTGATGATGGGCGCTCTCCATCACTGGGCGAAGGAGGACAGTCCTGCGACGTATCGCGACATCATCCTGGAGTGTAACAAGGAGATGGCCATTATGAACGACAGCGGCAGCCACGTGAGCCTCGCCGACCTCGTCTTCAGCATGTTCCGTCACGAGTTCCGGTGCACACCGCCTCGCAAAGGCGCCGCCGCAGCGGCGATGGACTGGTTCCAGTTCGAGGGTCACACCTGGCGTGGCATGAAGACCTCAATGATCCTGCGGTCTCGGCTGAGCAACCAGGTCCGTGATGTCTATCTAGAGGTGGACAGACAACTCATCACGCGGGAGCTCGCAGCAACGGACCAGGCCGAGAAGGAGCGTCTCCAGGCCAAGAAGAAGAATATCCAAAAAGTCCAGGTCCAGCTTCAAAACTCCTCGTTCAAGGACTCGGTGATGAAGGAGTCGGCGGAGAAGTTCTACGACGAGGACTTTCTCCAGAGCATGAACCAAAATCCGGCCACCATCGGCTTCAGCAACGGGGTCATTGACCTTCGCCACGTCGGCGCCGATGGCCAGTTCCACGTCAATTTCCGCCCCGGCCAGCCCGACGATTGTATCTCGTTTCAGATGGGCCGCGGTATCCTGGGCGAGGGCATTCCCTACATCGCCTACGATCCTGCTAGTCCCACACAGGATCACACCGACATCATGGAGTTCTTCTCTAAAATCTATCCGGATCCCGTGCTGCGCGAATACGTGCTGACGCTGTATGCGTCCTGTCTGGAGGGCGCCAATCGTGAGCAGAAGTTCTACATCATGACGGGTGTAGGATCCAACGGTAAGTCAAAGATGGTGGAGCTGATGACAAAGACCTTCGGTGAGTATCAGGAGACGATTGGTACGACGGCGCTGACGCGTAAGCGCCCTGATTCCGGTGCGGCTAATCCGGACCTCGTTGTCCTCAAATGCAAGCGGTTTGTGAGCATGTCCGAGCCCGATGAGGGCGAGAAGATTAATACGGCGTCAATGAAACAGCTGTCAGGGGAGGACACTGTCAAGGCGCGGGCTCTCTTCCAGGACCAGGACCAGTTCGTCATTATGGCAAAGATCTTCATGTTGTGCAATGACCTGCCGCCGGTGTCTAGCACAGACGGCGGCACCTGGCGACGTCTGCGTGTGATCCCCCACGTGGCCCGCTTCGTGGATGCCGACAAGCCGACGGATTCGGCGAATCACGTGTATCACAAGGACATCATGCTGGACGGCAAGATCAGCCGGTGGCGGCCCGCGTTCGCGGCCATCCTGGTCTGGTATTATGAGCACCGGTATCTCCGGGGGGGTCTCAAGGAGCCGACCCAGGTGACCGCGGCCTCGGAGAAGTACAAGGAGGAAAATGATGCATTTGCGGCCTTTGCACAGGAGTGCCTGGTGCGCGAGATCGGGGGCGAGGTGCGCATGAACGATGTGCTTGCGAAGCACAAGGAGTGGATGCGGTTCAACTCGGGAAAGAAGACCATGACGAAATCCGCGATCATTCAGAAGATGACGGATATCTATGGGAAGCCGGTGGACGCGGCGGGTCGTATCTGGGGCGGGGTGCGGCTGGCGGAGGATGATGAAGACTTGTCAGGAAACTCATAAACAAGAGCAGCAGTCGGAAGATGATACCGTGAGCGTATAGTCTTGCCCATCACTACCTCTCACTACCTCCGGTGGAGGTGTGACATACACAGGCTTGTTGACAACGTTTAACGTACTATCAATAACAGCCTGCGGCTTTCCTCCATCAATCAAGGTAATAAATTCCCCTGGTCCTGGAGCAGGCCCTTCTACTGTAATAGTATACGTTGCAGCAAGCCGTGATTTTTGAACCTGGTAGCGGCGACTGTAAGGCTGTCCACATCCAATAATATCTCCACATTCCCTTAACCGATTAAGCAATCGCTTCGCATCCGTAACTTCTCGGGCTGACTTCATCTACTAAGTGAAACTAAAAAAGCCAACTTAGCCGATATCGGCTAAGTGAAACTAAAAAAGCCCACATACATCATGACAAGTGCTGTAACCCATCCAGTACCCACGATAGTCCATCGTTCATTCATCGTCATTAATTGAAAATACGAGAGGGGCACCAGGTCCATAATCACGAGCAGACCAGACAGAAGTAAGAAGGTGCCGAATGTCGTCAGAAATGCAATCAGTACCTGGTTATCTGCCTGGCCGGTGAAGGGAAGACCGGGAATGGGTGCCGTGGGCCCAGGGCACGCATCGGTAAATCGTCGTGCTTCTGTGCGAATTTCGGACTGTAGGCGCTCTATTTCAGCACGGAGACGGTCCAGCTCGCCCGAAACAACAGCAATCGGTTTATTGGAGCTATCGCCGACTTCACGAACGAGCTGCTGTTGTATGAAGGTCTCCATATATTGAATGGACGCGGCCTCTTGTTCCATACGTTCCATCTCTGGCTTGGCCTGGTTGAGCAGTTCTGCTACACGTTCCGAGGGCGGTAAACACTCAAACTGGCGCTTCTTGGCCTCCTCACCCGTTCTAATTTGGACATTGTATGCTGCCCGCGCACTGTCATCACACTGTGCCATCCCTAATGCGTCCGACTATTTTATTCCGCACAGAGCTCATCATTCCGCACAGAGCTCATCGCGCTTAGCATTTTCGCTGCTGCGACCGTCGCCTTCAAACCGACGAGTGCTCCAGTAGCGCGGATCACGAATCTTCGCCGTATAGTACCAGCGGTAGAGCCACGTGATCACGCCCACTACAATGACAAAACCCATCACATAGTCAGCGCCATCCTGGCTGATCCAGCCATACTGTGCCACACTCAGAGTCACGACAACCGTTAAGACGACTAGCAGAGTCAGCTGGAGCACGAAGAGAGTCTCGCGCTTGTTCTCATAGTACCACTCATTGATTTCGGCCTGGCGCCGGGTCATGTCGCGATTAAAGATTGTGCTGTCCCGCATATCACGCTGTTGCGCCAGGATTTGGTCCTGGGTGGCCTCCAGCTCCTGTGTGCGCACGAGAGCCGCGTAGCTGTTGCGGTCCATGTCCAGTGTCCGTGCCATGTCGCCCGAAGACTTGAAAAATGATGCGCGCTTAGTGTCAACGGTCTCGTCTACGATGCGTTTGGTCTTGTCCTGGATATAAGCGGCATAGCGCGCGGGATCGGCCTTCAAGGTCTGCAAGAATTGAATCTTTTCAATATCCTGAAGATCAACTATGTCTTTCGGAAGGTCGGCCATCTATTCAGTGGGAGCGTTTTTATGTACGGGGTGATCCCATGCTAGTATACACAGTAAAGATGGTGCCGAGGGCCACGACATTGAGCGCAACGAAGAACATAATCTGTATGTTCATGGCACGGCTCTTTTCGGCGGAGTATCGCACCATCTCCTCCTGGGTGCGGATACGGACATCGTTGGATTCCAGAAATCGCTGCTGTTCGGCGAGGGCCTTTATCTTATCTTGGAGAGCAGTATTGGCAGCGGAAATCTCCGAGCCACGGTCGTTGACTTTCCGCGACCGCTCGTTGCTCACGTAGTTAATAATCTCCAACAGTGAATTCAGGCGGCGATTGAGATTTACTGTAGTCTGGAGCACCGGGGCAGATGCCGTGCCGTTGGAATCGGCCACGGTGGCCACGAACTGGCGCAGAGCTGTAATGTAACGCGCTTCGTAGAAACAGTATTCGGCCTTTACTTGACTGTCAAAAGCCTGGTCGGCGCGCAGCTGCTCTTCGGCAGAACCTTGACCCCCGGGTATCTTACCACTGGCAATAAGACCCTGTGCGTAACTCTGAATTCCTGCAGATTCCGTGGTCGTGCTTATACTGCCCGGCATGACTTCGTCAATCTGGTCTACAGACGCTGTTGCGCCGTTACATATATCGGATGACATACGTTGTAGAGAATTTGCATAGATACGGTTGGCGGGATAATGGAGACCCGACGCCCCCTCCGGGATGGGCTCACGCCGCATTGGGATAGTGGCAAATGGTATAGACATCTACTATGGTCTCGTAATTTAACGGCCAGGCATGACGCCCGAATAGAGTTTATAAGTGATATAGCCGAGCAGAGAGACGGCAAGTACACCGAAAATAACTGACGCAATAAGGAGCGTCCACCACATGCTAGACCTAAAAATGCGGTTGAGCCCGAGGATGTTTGTATATCCAGAGGGCCGTACCTTGGGATTTACAGAGGCGGCCTGGTCTACGCGGGTGCCGGCCTCGTCTCTGAGCTTATCCAACTGCATACGATGCTCAATGACCTCGCCAGACAGGATTTCAAGCTCCTGCATATTGCCGTTTTCATTGACCTGCTGTGCCCTATTCTGGAGGCCTACGCGATTGCCGCGCCAACGCTCTAGCACGGAGGCGGCGATTGCCTTGCCCGCATCCGGCTGACCGCTCTGAACCTGATTCTTCCATGCGTCCATCGCGGCACGAAAGTCCGCAGCAAAAGCGGCCGTTTTTGCTTCTTCTGCACGTTGCAGTTCCTGAGTCCACATCCCTGCTTAGGCCGCACAAATACGGAGAACGCGCGCAACTCCTGCTGTCGGAGAGGGGCGCAGAACCTCAACTAAATCGCCGGGAACTAGGCCCAAGATACGTGCCTGAATGTCACTGTGTTTAATGAGAGGAAACTGGGTTTTCTGGGTCACGGAGTAGCGGTCCATTTCGGCGCGTGCCTCGGCATCGGTTAGTTTCCGATGAGGTGGCACGAGCACATGGCGGCCAAGATGAAGTACAAGATGCTTAAGATGAAAGAATGTGACGCGCTGCTTGTTCTCGCGCCATACCTTGAGCGAATACTGGTCAAACGCCTCATTATCATCCTGATTGAGAATGACAAGGAGGTCTACAGAACCAGTGAGGTCAATTTCGGACATCTTAGACTCTAGAAATCGGGGCGCAATCGCAGACTCTGTCATATAGACGACCATGGCGCGGTCGCAGGGCGCAGGGCCAGATATCTGTTTTTCTACAATCATATCCATCGAGCGGGGCGCGGTGGCCAGAATACCAATCTGCTCTGGGGCAATATTACGATAGGATTCACTATTATAGCCACGGTCCTCCAGGATTTCACAGAGGGTATGGCGGCTGCGAAGTAGAATATCGGCAATACCGGGCTCAAGTGTAGACATGTGTATCTATTCAGGGTGTGGCAAAATACAGTCAAGTTTACTCTTCTTTCTCCACGGTGACCACGGTAGGGAATTTGGTTTCTGTGACCATTTCGGTTGCGCCGCCTTCTTGTTGCGGCTCATCATAGACCAGAGAGCGTCCTCCGACTTGGCGCGGCGCGCGGGCCTTGGCTTCCACGCCTGCGCGCATATCAGGATTAATGATAAAATACATACCGCCTTGCATAGGCAGTGCTCCAGGCATAGGCATAGGCATAGGCACAGGCAGGTCGCCTCCTTTCATTAAATATGTAGCTCCACCGGTTCCACCACCGGTTCCACCGGTTTTACGAGGTGTAGGTATGACTGGTTTTTTAATCGGCCCCTTACGAATCTCCACTAAGAGTTGACCCAGATTAATACCATCATATTCGGCCACAAGAGGCTTATTTCCTGTGGCCTTTAGTACCGCTAGTGCTGCCGGATTGTCCGCAAATTTTGCTAGCAGACCTTGGCGAAGCATGGCCTTTTTCTCCTCACCTATTAACTCTTTGCGTTCATAATACGTCGGCCCTGTTAGTGCAGCCACTCCGGCAGCAACTTCTGCTGCAGGCGCATTAATTACACCAATCGGTTCTTCGGGAAATGTCATTACACGGTAATAATGCTCTAATGTGGGCCATATTTCTCCTTCATAATTATTATAAGTAAATGGCGTGGATGCATACATACTCAACAGGTTTGTCGCGTCAGTTGGGTCAATCACTACAGGTGCGGCAGCTGCAGCAGCTGCGGCCGACGTAATGGCCGGCGGTGGGACAACGGTGCCTGTAACCGGCACAGCCGCCTCCACCGGCATAATCTCACCCGCCGCGGGCCAGTCCCACTTTTCTCGTAGACGAGACACCGACCCCTCCGTAATATAATGAAACCCCATGTTGCCCAGCCCCGCAATCTCTTGGTCCAGCAGCTTGAGAGCATACGGCATGGCGACCTTGGAAAAAGTGGCCCGACTCTGGTCCGTCGGTTTTTGGAGCATCAGCGAGTCGGCGTCATCGCCTGTAAAGGTCACGGGGCCGTCGCACATTGGACACACAAAGAGCCTCTCCGCCTCATTATAGATCGGAATAGTACCGCAGCCGTTACAAATCCAGAATTCAGTGGCATCACCGCGGCGCATCATAGACTCCTGAAGAAACGTGGACACGCCGTGCGCACACAACGAATCACGCTCCATCTCACCGATACGCAGGCCACCCTCGTTTGCGCGACCACCGGTGGGCTGGTGCGTGCGCATCTCGCGGCGCCCTGCGCCTCGCGCATTCACCTTATCCTCTGTCAGATGCTTCAGACGCATGAAATACAGCGGACACATGAAGATATCCGTGCGAATCTGTGCACCCGTGATGCCCGAATACAGAACATTATCGCCGGTGCGCGAGCAGCCCGCGGCCTGAAGCATGTCGCCCAACATTCCCACATAGGATCCGTCGTTACCGAAGGTCGTTGCACTCATCTTCATGGCGAGTTCGGCTCCCAGACGTCCCGCCACCATCTCCACGAGCTGCGCCACGGTCATGCGAGAAATCAGGCCACCAGGATTCACCATTACGTCGGGCACCAGGCCCTCCGCCGTCCGTGGCAGATCCGCCGACGATACTAGCATACCGATCGTGCCCTTCTGCCCGTGGCGGCTGGAGAACTTGTCGCCCAGCTGGGGCAGCCGCATCTGAAGAACCCGCACTTTCACGAGTTTCTTACCATCGTTGCCGAACAGAACAACGACGGAGTCTACGCGTCCCTCTGTATGGAGCCCCGCCGTAACTGACGTATCCTTGACTTCCATGGTTCCATCGCTGCGAGGAACCTCCATATACCGCGCCACCAGCACCGTCGTGTCATCAATTACCGTACCCTCGCGGACCACGCCGTTCTCGTCCAGATGATTGCCGTAGTTCAGCCCGGGTCGCAGCACCTTGGCCCAGTCTTCGCGGCCATCTGCCCAGGGGCTGGCAATATGACTATGCGACTTCGTCAGTGTATCGGTCTCCTCCGCGCAGTCATACGAGCGGAAGGACATACTCTGGAACATGCCGCGTTCCACCGAATCCCGATTAATGATCAGGCCGTCATCCTGATTGTAGCCGGATTCCGCCGTGGCCGCGATAATACAGTTGAAGCCGTAGGCCATCTCTCCACCTCCCACTGTCTCATACATGAGGGTGCGGCAAATGGGTGCCTCCGCGTAGCACATCTGGTGCGCATAGGTTTCGTAGCGATTTCCAATATTCGTTACCATAGTACCGATACCCTGCTTGCTCTGGGAACACGACAGCTGATTACGAGGAGCCTGATTGTGATTAGAATAGGGAATCATGGAGGCCAGGAGGCCCGTGAGCGTACTCGGATGAATCTCGGCATGGGTGTGATCCTCGGTGGCGGTCAACCACCAGGACACATAGGCCTCGTTCATTTCTACGGGGTCACAGTACTCGATGTAGCCCGCAGTCGCTGCTAGTTCCTCGTAGTCTGCCGCGGTAGCGTCGCGGTCACCCAGTGGGTCAAAGAAACGCACAGAGCGGAGCGACTTGGTCGCTTGCGGACTCGTGCCGAACACGAGCGAGGCCCACGGCATGTCTGTTGTCTCGGGAAGGGGCAAGTGCCAGAGAGGGCGCACGGGTCGGCCCTCATCCAGGAGAATCCGCACTGTCTTGTCTGTCGTATTAAAGGAGATGGATGCCGTGGGCGAAATGAAGCTGTTCCATTTCATCAGTCGCAGAACACGGACAAGGACCGTGGGCTCCGTCGTGAAGCCGATGGTGCCGCCGTTAATCTGAACCACGGAGAAGGCCGCGCGATCGGCGGCAGTGGTCTCGGCCACGGGAATAATCCAGCCCCGTCGACGCATCCAGTCGTACACGGGCTGTGTGTCCGCGCCAATGGAGAACTGGGTCATCATGGACATATTCTTCGTCGCACCGATGTGCGCACCCGTGGGCGTCTCCGAGGTACAGAAGTAGCCGACCTGGCTGGTATGAAGCTTGCGCGGCCCCGTAATCTTGGAGCCCGTGTCAAAGTCGGACACCACGCGACGGGTATGCGAGGTCGCATCCAGATAGGAGATGCGGGCCAGAGGCTGGAGCACACCGGACTTTTCGTTGAACTCAGAGGTGCCCCACCGACCGCGGAAACCGCGCATGATGGCCGTATTGAGCACGCTGGGTTGGAATACTTCGGTCGGTCGCTCAAACATCCGCATCATGTTAGGGCCCTGAACGGCATCATTGGTGTTGTAGATGGTATCCAGCTGGAGAGCAAGCGCCGCACGCCAGTCCTTCCAGCAGGCATTGAAGAGTTCACGAACGAGGACGCCGGTAGGCAAGAAACGTTGGTTGCGCATATCGTCGCGGTCCGTCTTGACCCGTAGGCCGGCATTGGCAAGCAGAGCCTCGCGCACCATCTCTGCCAGATACTGAGCACGGGCCAGCGGCTCATTAAGCACGTGGGCGAGTAGCAGATTATTGAGAATGTCTAGCACATGGGCCTGCGAGAATCCCTTGGTCAGCGTCTTGATGAATTCGGTAGCCGTGAACTTACTGTAGATGGGATAGGCGTCTACGATGGAGGGAATGAGCATGTCGTCCATAGACGAGGGCGTGGGAAAAATCATACGGATAATCTCTTCGTCGGACTCCACGCCCATCGCACGGAACAGTATAAACAGGGGAAACGTGCCGCGGACCATGGGAATGGCCACGCGAATTTCGCCGTCGCGCTGAACGTAGATAGCCACACGGCGCGTCTGCTTAGTCTTGGGATCAAGGGACACCACAGATGCGTAGGCGGCGATCTTGTCGCCCTCGGTCTTATTCTTTTCTACATAGAGTGAGTTGAACGCCTGCTCGCCGCGAGTAATGAGGACCTTCTCAGCACCGCCGATGATGAAGTAGCCGCCGTAATCATTGCGACACTCACCCATCTCTTCAAGGAGCGCGGGGTCAGGTATTCCCGTTGCACAGAGACTGGAACGCAACAGCACGGGCATACGAAATAAGGGAAATGCCGGGATGACCTGCTCCTCGGTGCGCTGTTCCTGTCCCTCCGTAATAGTGAACCGTACCAAGATATCGGCATTAATCTGGGCAGCATAGGTCAGATTACGTAGACGGGCCTCGTTGGGAAACATGCGTCGCACGGTCTGGCCTCCGTCAAGAACTATGACGGGTGGGGCGATAGTGAACTTGTTGGGTCGCTCGGCCGTGGGCCCAATGTAAATCTCCATGCGATAGGTGTAGTCACCATTATCAAGTGGGCCCTTGAGGAGTACGATGGGATTAGATGACGCGATGATGGAGGGAATCTCCTCAAACATACACTGCTCGTAGCTATCTAGGTGATGCCGGGTCAGTGCGAACTCTGTTTCGGCAAAATACCGTTTCAAGATATCAAGGCCAAGGGTCGCCATCCACTATCGGTTATGATGAAAATTAGATCACTCTTTAACCTGAGAGAGCTAAGTATCTTCGGTATTTATGTGGCCCGGTGTATAGGGCTCATCGGTATAGAACTGCCGACGGAGTTGAAAATACGGTGGGGAGGTGATGCTAGTTCCACGTGGGCCTTAACAGGACTGGGATTACCGTCGGCGATAGGCCGACTAGAGAAGGCAGACACTCCCGTTTCAAGAAGATTACGGGGCACGGAGGCGGGAAGGTAGCCATTTGCAAGGGAATCAAACAGGCCGCCACCTGCTTGCGGGTCAAACCCGCCAGTAGAATCGCATGCGCGCCCTCCACGATTCTCATAGAAGCGACCCAGGTCCAGGCCACGGATAACCTGGGGATCACTCATAGGAGTGGGGAAGCGCCCATACGTAAAATCGGTGGAGCCCTGACCCATCATGTAGTTGATGGGAGCCATGCCGCCCCTCTGCCGCGCAGCCTTACGAGTTGCTCTGCGTCCATAGAGTTTCTCATAGTGAACGATCAGACCCTTTGCTGCCGCCGGGGTCAAGGAAGCTCCAAAGAACTCTAGCCACTTCTTTTCAAGATGAGCGCGAGCTGCAGACGGATCCTTGGTCAGAACCGCCTTCATGTGCGCATCAAGTCGCTTCATTGAATTGTGTAGACCCTCTACGGTACTGCCGCCCTTTCGTGTCTTGCGCAGCCCTTGTCTGCGTCTCGTCGTCATCTCTGTCTTAGGAAAGGAAATTGGATAGACTAAAGGGCTTTGCAGCCGCTGGTGCTGGTGCAGGTGCAGGTGCAGGTGCAGGTGCAACCGCTGGCTCACTAAAGAGTGCCGCTACCGACGCAGATGCCGATGCTGTTGCTGAAGACAGTGTCCGGGTGGCCTGTGATACAGATGACAGAATACTGCTTTGTGGCTGTGCTACCGATTCTCCCTTCCAGGCAAAAATATAGAATCCGTAGGATACCAGGATAACGACGAGTACAACGGCATAGCTTGCAAAGTTGCGCAGCTGCTCCTGCCATGTGCTCGTCCGGTAGTCAATGGCAAACTGTGTCCAGTGCCACCATAGGCCCGCTGCAAGGACGATCGCAGACGCCGTTGTCAGCACGACAACAGGAATATGGGGCATCAACAAGTAGGTAATCATAGCGGTTGTCGCAGCAATGAACAACAAAAATAGATTAAGCAGGGACTCCATACTAATCAAGGCGGCGATTATAGCTTATGGATGAGATCCACGTGCGTCAGAAGTACCTTGCGACAGCAGTATCGGGTCAGACCGAGTTGGGCCATTACTTCGGCCTCCTTGGTCTTTGGTGCGAGTTCGCTACCATCGTAATATGTGCGTTTTCCTTCTGCTTGTTGGAGCTGGGCCTGATACCAGAGCCACTTGTCGGCGAGGAGTTTGCCACAGTTCATACAACGCATGGGAATGATCATGGTATCTATTCAGGTCGTGGGATTCGGTCGCGTCAAGTTTGACCCGATAAAGTCGCCGGGGGCACCAGGATGTCATCAACACTGTTTGGTCGTGGTACGCACACTCAGGTTGGATCTGCACATCGGGCGGAAACAGTCAATCGGGAACTAGCAGAGATTCGCGCGCTTCTCAATGAGGTCAGGGTAATCCCGGACACTGTGCGGGAGCTGGCAGCCGCCGTAGCCGACATGCGTGCACGCCTGGACGGGCTGAATGTGCCTACACTCGCAGCTCCCGTCACTCAGGAGCAGGTGGACGAGTTGGCGGCCAAGATTGAAGCCCTCAAGGTCCTTCAGGCACCCCAGGTCACGACTGCGCATCTGACGGCATTAGAGCGCCGTCTTGAAGCGCGACTGCGCTGACCAAGGCGGTTTAAACAAGTCATACAATACAGTAAACAAATGTCACGACATCTGTTCACTACCCAAGATTTTGGTCTCTCTAACCGTCTCCGTGGCTACGTCGGAGCCTGGGCGCACGCTAAGAAGGCCGGCTGCACGCTAGATGTGCTCTGGACACCGTCGCCAGCATGTCCATATCGCATTGAGGAGTTATTTGAGCCACTGCCTGGCACACGGTTTATAACGGAGGAGGCAGAGTATTCACACGTTACCAATGATCACGGACATCTGCTTCATATTCTCAACGGTTACGGAATCTCTTTAGAGATAGCGCCACTCCTAATTGCGTCTCTTCAACCAAAGGAAAAAATTCGGCGTAAACTCGCTGCTCTGGCCCCAGTTCTAGCAGATGCAATTGGTATTCATGTGCGACGCACGGATCATGTGGAATATGCAACCACGCTGGGCGGACCGACACCTATGGAGACATACTTCGCCGCCGCCGACGCATCTTCCGCACCTATTTTCCTAGCATGCGATGACCCCTCAACGCTCGTCATATTCAAGGAGCGTTATGGTGAGCGTATTCTTACCGCGAAGGCATTTGCCGATCCAGTGGGTATGCGGAATACTGACGGCGAACACGCGGTTCTAGATCTCTATTGTCTGGCTCTCTGCGCACAGTTCCAGGGCAGTCATGCATCATCGTTCACTGTCCATGCACAGTACCTGCGTAGTGCGTGGGAGATGAGTCAGACTCTACGCAAACAAGCGCTGGCTACGGAAAAGATAGTGTTTGCGTTTTCACTATTTGGTGATAAGCGGAAATATACGGAAGGCATGGTCGTCAATGCCCGCCAGATTTCGGCTCGATTCCCCGATGCCCGTATTCAGGTCTATATTGCAGATGATGTTCCCGCTGATATAAGTGCAAGATTGAGCAGCTATCCTAATGTCAGACTTATCCCTGTTAAACGCCTAGCTGATACACAGAATACGTTGGATAGGTTCAAAGCACTTGATGATGATGATTGCGATATTCTGATCTCTAGAGATACAGACAGTAGGGTTCACGACCGTGATGCTGCATGTATAGAGGATTTCTTAGCATCAAATAAACTCCTTCATATCATTCGGGATCACCGCTGCCACGGTGTCCGTATTCTAGCGGGCATGTGGGGACTCCGAAAGAGAGCCCTGACTCAGCCGATTCAGCCCATCATTCAATCGTGGTTGGCGTCTCACGGTAATCCAACGCGATACGGATGTGATCAGATGTTTCTTGCATATGTAATCTATCCGACTTTCGTGGGGCGCGCCATGATCCATGATGCCAATGGCCATTTTCGTCCACATGAAACGGAATTCCAACCCTTTCGTGTCCCGATTATCGGTAAATTATTCGTAGGCCAGGTGCATGATTTTAACGAGGCCGGCGAGGAAACGGAAGAATGTGGTATTGACTAAGGCTAAAGCCCTAACAAACTAACTGAATAGTTCATGATTATCCTGAATCATTCAGAAAAGGCGACACTGCTGAGCACGGCAACAGAGGATCCCATCAACATCTTCTGCCAGTTCTTCTTGCCCCGTACAGAGGAGCGGTTGGCCGAGATCCGCGCCTGTCTGTGGCGCAATGCGGAGAATGCCGCTGTTACAAAGATCTATCTTCTCAATGAGCGCATCTATACTGCGGAGGAGCTGGGCGTCGTCAGTGACAAGATTATCCAGGTCGACATTAGTCGCCGCCTCAAATTCAGCGATGTCTTTGATTATATTGCGGCAGAGGGCATCACAGGATACAATGTGATTGTAAATAGTGATATCTTTGTGGATAAGACCATTGACCGTCTACGTTCTACTACTTTGCATGCGACTAAGTCCATGATGGCTCTTCTGCGCTATGAGTGGAATAGTGGTGACCCGAAGCTTTTCGGCCCCCGCATGGATAGTCAGGATACATGGATCATCCATTCCAACTTTACGCCGTCGGTCAGTCAGCGCTCCGCATTTACCTTTGAGTTCGGCAAGCCCGGCTGTGATAACAAGTTGACCTATCTAATGATCATTCTTGGCTACACAGTCATCAACGATCCATCCCTTATCCGTACCTATCATGTCCACCGCGAGACCGCCCGAGATTATACCATCCAGGACCGCGTTCCTCCACCCTATGCGGTGGTCGTTCCCTACGGCTACCCCACTGCCGCTATTACATCTGCATTGGGCATTAATCTAAAGGATCTGGCACCGCGCACTAAGGGATTTACGGAGATCCGTCATGAGGATAATCGTGTGCTTTACAACTACATACAAGACAAGTTGGACGAGGGGCGCAAATTCCTGATTCCCCGCATCGCTGGTATTGAGAACAACTTTGCCATCTTTGGCGAGATCTGCAAGCGTTCTGGGCGTGTGGATCCCCAGATTGCACAGTATTTTGCCCAGGTCAACGGTGCAATGAAGAACAATGCCGGCGTGCTCATGACGTCAGAAGCTTCCATCATGAAGTATTCTGAACTGTACGTGGCCGCACTGGACAATGCCGAACTTATCGGCGGTTGGGAGCTCTATGGTACATATTATCCGCATATTCGCTCCTCCTACGATTACGTGCGCAAGAAGTATCAGAAGCCGACCTTCTTCTGGACCTTCGCCATGGATATCTTCCATTATATTCACAGTCTTCCTTGGACGCACGCCCTCCGTGGCCAGCGTCTGCTAATCGTGTCAGCCTTCGCAGATAGTATTAATGCAATGCTGGCAGACCGTGCCAAGATCTACGGAATTGATCTCTTCCCAGACTGCACGATCACGACGATTAAGCCACCGCAGACACAGGCGGCGGAGCCCTCCCGGGAGTTCGATGTGGAGCTGGCGGAGTTCTGTGAGCGCCTGGATGCCATCAAGGGTACGTATGACGTCGCCCTGGTCGCATGTGGTGGCTATGGGAATCTGGTCTGTAATCATATCTATACTACAGGTCACTCCGCAATTTATGTGGGCGGAGTTCTACAGATGTATTTCGGCATCCTGGGCGAGCGCTGGCTCCGTGAACGCCCCGACATTGTCACGCTCTATCTGAATGAGTGGTGGCGACGCCCCTCAGATGCAGAGAAGCCCCGAAATTTCCAGGCCGTGGAGGGCTCGTGCTATTGGTAATCAGTAATTACGTGTCTCCATTTGTCTAACACACGCTCTTTTCTGGCTGCTAAGAATGCCATCCTATGTTCATAGTTGATATCCACAAAGGTATCCAACTGTTGGAACAAATCGGCAAATGAATCAAAATAATAGGCGCCTTCTATGTCATAATAGTCGGCACGATCTAGCCAAAATGCAGTATTGTCTGTTGCAGCTAAATAGTCAGGAGGCGCCTGTTTTGCGAATGTTCGCCAATAGTTACATTGGATTCCCGCTGCACCCGTGCTGATCAACTCACTCAAAAACCGCTTCGTCGGAAAAAACAGCGGGATACCTGACGACAGGTGTTCAAAGATAGACATCGTAGAAGCCTCATAGGGAATATGGATCAACGCGCGGAACAACATGAGGGTCTTCCAATCAAACCGACCCAGTGCAGCCCGATGAAGAACAAGGGGATGCTGCGGTGCATTACCAGAATACAGAAGGAACTTGGACTGGGAGCCAGGCACCCATGTTAGCCCCGTATACAGACAAAGAGAAGGTACTATTTCCGTCGGAATAGTCGGATTGGCCAGAAGAAAATAGGCGTTATCGGCCTTGTTATTAGAAAAGAATCGCAGGAGTCCCTTCGCTGCAAGTCGCGCAAAACAGGCATTCAGATCACCGATTACAGTTAGATGCTGGCCCGTAGTACATGCCGGCATATCATAACGACATGAATTCACAACAATGATGGGCTTTCCATACTTTTCAAAGAGGAGTGCGAACACATTCGGATGGGCAACAATAAATCCATCAAAACCAGACAAGAAGGCATCATAGTGAGCATGAAATTGGGCAATTATATCTGGAGATAGCTGCTGCCATGTGTGCTGATTTATAATTTCTACAGTGGTCGGGTTCTTACCGAACACCCATGTATGTCCGGATAAGGACCAGTCTACAACTTCCACAGTAGGTGCTACCCGGGATAAAATATCTTTAATATCGGCGATCACTGATATATGTAAGTCTAGGTTGAATAGGCGCATATTTATAGTAGCATATATATAATTCGTATACTTTAACCGACTTCAGGCTAAAGAGACACACTACTTTTAAATTATAATGTCTAATTACTGGGATCCTATGTTTTTAAAGCATTTGTCGGGGGAATCTATACACCATGTGTGCGAAGTCGGTGCCCGCTATGGTGACGAGAGCATTATGTTGTCAAACATTTTTACAGAGGCGCAGATTCTATCCTTTGAGTGTAATCCAGTTACGGTTGAGAGATGTAGACAGAATCTAGCACTATATCCAAGTATTAAGTTTTTTGACCATGGCTTGGGGGCAGAGCCCGCTTTTTTGCCGTTTTATTCGTATACCCAGGATAATGATGGGGCTTCTAGTTTACACAAGCGTATTGATTTTAATTCTACGCAAAAATGCACAGGACATGTCGTTATTAAAACATTGGAATCCGTACTAACAGAGGAAAATATACATCATCTAGACTTATTATGCATGGATATTCAGGGTCATGAACTCAGTGTTCTAAAGGGGTGCGGTGAGTTTCTTAGTAAGATAGACTACGTTATCATGGAGGAGCCGAAGCCAATAATAAATACGGCACATCTTCCTAATGGCGTACATTCAAAGTATACAGGAGTGCCAACATCTGCGGAGATAAGCGAATTTATGAGGAGTAATAATTTTATCGAGATTGAGCGGGTTCAAGAAAATCTTATTGAGGATAATGTGATGTATAAACGGGTATAATCACACCGCTCTAATAAATCACACTACTATACAGAGTAATGCGACATCAGTCAAACATGTTTGCGCATCTTGCAAAACGACGTGTAGTACCAAAACCGGCTGCAATAACTAAAGTACATAATGGTAGGTTTACCGCGCCAGTTCTCTGTCCACCGTGCGAGTCATTATTCGATATAGTCATTAATGTGGGACCGAATGACGCCGGTATAATAATGCAACAACTGCAGTACACGAAAAAAAATATACGTGGATATAGGAATATTTACCTTGTTGCGCCGTCAGGGGTATTTTCCATGCTACACGATAGCGGATGTATTCTAATTGATGAAGCCATGTTCCCAGTACAGCTCAATATGATACATACTGTAATTGGAGTAAATAACACCGCACGTAATGGATGGTATCTCCAGCAGCTCTTAAAATTGTACGCCGGACTAGTTATACCGAATATCCTTGAACGATGGTTAGTGATAGACGCGGATACATTTTTCCTGCGCCCGACTACATTCGTAGCCGATGGAAAGTGCTTATATGCACACGGCATTGAAAACAACCAACCGTATTTTACACACATGACTAAACTTCTTCCACTGCTTCATAAATATGATAGTAGATCCGGGATCTGTCATCATATGATCTTTGAGAAAAGATATGTTACTGAATTATTCGGACAAGTAGAAGCACTACATAATCAACCTTTCTGGGAAGCATTCTTAACCTGTGTATCGCCATCTGACTATGCTGGTTCTGGTGCATCCGAATATGAGATCTATTTTAACTATATGCAGATAACCCATCCAAACGACATCATTGTTAGACAGCTCTTATGGGAGAATGTGACAACGCTAAACCTTAATGCTCCATTTGATTATATATCCTATCACCATTATTCACGCAAGTGAATCTGCAAACAGATAGTCATTGTGTGTGCCGTCCCATGATAAGTTCTGTGTATAATTATAATTGCTAAAATTAGATACTACTACGTAGTTCTTTTGATGTAGAAACTCCACTAAGCTATTATATTCTGCTGGATATACTTCAATAAGCATATACCGCGGCCTATATCGCGTAAGATCTAACCCTTTTAAAATATCTAATTCATATCCTTCTGTATCTAGAGATAGCAAATCAATTGTCTCGATTCCTGCTACTCTATCTAGGATAGATGTGAGTGTGTTGGCGGGTACGCTCACCAGATCTGCAGTTTTAAGTCGCAATCCATCTACGCTTGACATGAGAGCACCTACAAAATCTCCCATAATTATGGTATCTGTATATGCATTAGATACACACGCCGAATGAAAACATATACTATTTGGCCTATTAATAACACACGCACTGTATTTACTGTGGGATGGTTCTATGAGTACGCCTTTCCATCCTCGGGTAAATTCAAAGAATGCGGTATTACTCTGAGATATACCATCATGTGCACCTAATTCAATAAAAAAACCACCGCGTTTTCTATTAAATAGCTCATCTAACTTATAATCCAGAGGTGTCCCTACGGAATCAAGTAAGGAGTAAGAACACATCTAATTAGTGTGATCTATTTATCTGATAACTTCAATTAATCTATATCAGTTGTATTACTCACTACTTTATCTAATGTGTAGCATTCATTGATATAGTCATCTAATTTGGCGGGGTCGTATATCCTGTGAATAACATAGTCGCAGTCTATATCACGCTCAGATAGTAGTAGTATTTTAAATGTCAGCTGCGGATTGATACGTTTAATTAACGCTATAAAGTCGTTCAGATCTGTAAGTGATATAGTATTCATAACATCATCACGTACAAATAAAATATTCTGCTCAGAACATATACCCAAGCTTATACGACAGCATCTCCCTAATGTGATTAGCTTTGCAGCCATTTAGTACATATACAGAAAAGTTTATATACCATCTGTATATGAAGGGCTCACCGTTATTGAAGAATATCTTACATCGTAGAACTTTACCCGGAAGGACAAATACACATATAGCTCATGTCAGCACGACGCCCCCTTCTATGAATATAGAGAGTAGTTATTCGTCTGTCCTTGTGCTTGTTCATATAGGAGATCACTTTCCAGAATATATCAACACATGTATAGCTCAGTTACAATCGGTATCACCTATCCAGATCCATGTATTAATTTCCGCCCAACACACGAGTAAACTAACGCATTCTGTTACTATATTTCCTCTTGAATCTATACCCAAAACTGCTAAAAGGCTAAGATTTGAGGCGGACTCACAGCTGGATGCTTCATCACGAGGTGGGTTCTGGAGAAACGCAATGATGCGATTTTTCTATATCTATGATCATGCAGTGTCACATAATATAACGGATATTTTTCATATTGAATATGATAATCTAATCTATACCGATTTTACGCAACAATTACCAGTATTCCAGACGCTACCCATGTGGTGTGTCATGGATTCACCGGATCGGTGTATACCTAGTTTTTTATATTTTAGAAATTCCTCAATCCTTAGTCGGCTCCTTGATACATGTGTTCAATGTGCGGCTACAGGGGTAAACGATATGTATGCAATTGGGAAATTTAGGAATACGTATCCGAATGAAGTGGGGACACTGCCTATAATTAATCAGTATGTTGAACCCATTGATGATATGTATACTAAACATGCACATGCATTTACATGCTTGTTTGACGGTGCCGCAATCGGACAGTTTATAGGCGGTGTAGATCCACGAAATATACCAGGTGATACCCGCGGTTTTATTAATGAGACAACGGTTATTAAATGCGATAAACTGTGCATTGAATGGAACGATAAACGACCATACCTAAACGGGGCACCGCTAGTAAACTTACATATTCACTCGAAAGATTTAAACATATGGACATCAGTAGAATGCTACACTCCCGGTTTAATATGATTCAATATATGAAGCACCCAATGAAAAAAGCCGCACCAGATTCTCTCGTGCGTAGAAACAAAGCATCTAATACATTTTCGTCTATATTTATAACAGGTGAACGTATTCAGCAGCTCTGTGATGTGTATTGTGGACTACCAGAAGATTTTCAGTATAATCCACGAATTGCTAAGCAGATATCCAAATGTAAGGATTTGGGTTTAATTACTAGTATATGGGATAATCCACGCTTAATCTATTGCTATAGCCATAGGTTAGATAACTTTAGAAAAGTTCTCCCACTCCTTAAAAATAAATGTATACTGGTATCTCATAATTCTGATGAAAATATCACACATGCATATTCAGATATAGCAGATCATCCGCGGATTGAATTTTGGTATACACAGAACTTACTCATGAAACATAGCAAAGTGGATTTTCTCCCTATTGGTATTGCAAACAGTATGTGGACACATGGTAATCTATCTATTGTGGAGGCTGTCCGTGCAAAAAATATAGTAAAAACGCAAGATTTCTACTTTAATTTTAGCTTAGGTACAAATCTTAGTGAACGTACTGCATGTAAAACTATACTAGAGAATCAGGGATTGATATTCGACAGCACTATGCTTGAGTTTGGCACTTATCTGGATAAATTATCGTCATATAAATATGCAATATGTCCACCTGGAAATGGGGTTGATTGTCATCGGCTATGGGAATGCTTATACATGAACGTTATTCCTATAGCACTACGGTCAGTTTTAACAGAAAAGGTGGCAGACCTGTATCCATGTATTCTTCTAGATGCATGGGAACAATTTGATGCAGCCGATTTATTAGCCTCATATACCGTACCGAATTTTGAAGCTCCAAACATCAATACACTTCCTATTGCATATTCAGAAACCCATAGCAAAGGGGGAGGTAGACTCGGTAATCAAGTTATCAGAAATATTGCGGTCAGTCTACTTGCTAAACAGCATAATCTATGTGTAAACTATGATCATAATTCCGATATAGAAAAATTGGGTATCGCACTTTACTCTGGTCTGAAGAGATACACCAGTGTTACCACCGTAACAGATGATACTTATTTGTCTATATTAATGCAGCCAACACTACATAGTAACCTGGATCCATCTGCGAGTTTCTTGCAGACAAAAGAGATTATAGATAAGATTGTTGAATATCTACGAGCAAATAAACAGAGCATAATCAATGCAAATCCGTTTAAGTCCAGATATCAGAACAACAATGATTTATTCATCCATATTCGGCTAACAGATGCAGTCACATTTAATCCAGGATTGAAGTATTATTTGAACTCTATAGCAAAACTATCGTTTGATTCAATGTATATTGCCACAGATGAACCAGACCATCAGATGATTCAAAATATACGTAGTAGGTATCCTCTAGCATCTATTGTCAATAATAATGAATTGGAGACAATCCAGTTTGGAAGTACCTGCAAAACTGTATTACTTTCTCATGGCACATATTCCTCATTAATAGGGTATCTTGCATTTTTTTCATCTATATATTACCCTGCATATGATGTAGAGAGTAAACATTGGCACGGGGACGTGTTCTCTATAGATGGCTGGAACAAAATAACAATGTAATCACATGCGCTGTCCTGTATAATTCTTGTCCTAGGTGCTCCCATTAGCGATACGATTATAATGCAGCAGTATTGACATACAGTACATCAAATTCAGAGAACCCGTTCAATGATAAATCTGGAAAACGATGTCCAAATGCATTGCTTGATTTATATGTAAATCCATAACTAGACAGATATGCGTGTAATTCTGCAAATGTTGCACCTCCGATGTATGTGCTCTGTATAGATGTTTCTGAAATAATATATTTGACATTACGAATATGTTCTCCAAGAGATTTTAACGCATTTAATTCATAACCCTGTAGGTCCATACATAATAAATCAATGTTTGGTATACTATTATCTTTCATAAACGTATCTAACCGAGTCCCTTTCACTCTTACTTCTTTCTGAGGATTTTCGCGGTTATAATCTGGGTCCGATGTGTTTCGTGTCGTAAAATCAATTTTGAACATAGAAGATGCGCCCATGTTGTCATATTTAGTCAAATCAAATGCGAAAAAAGATATCTCATCATCAATGAGTGATACCGCTTTATCAACTAGTGTTATATGATCTCTTGCTATTTGATTGCATTGCTGTAACTGTTTATTACATTCTGATAAACAATCCGGATTGCATTCAAATGCATATAACTTACAATTATAATGTTTATAGAGCGCGATTGCGTCGATTAAATCGCGTGAGCCTAATTCAAAAATAATCTTTATATCCTCTCTTTTAATCTTAGTATTAAAGGAGTGATATGACATATAATGATCACACGTAAAGTTATGTTATATTCTAACCGCATGCGTTACCGGGGGTCTTTGAAACCTGTCCATCTACGATGCATACTTATGTAATAGCCCGCACTTCCTTTGCAGTGACCTCCACCCCATGTATTTGTCTCGCCATTCGCTGAATGGTGGCCACAGGTATCTTCAGAGCGCGTTGCTCGCGAATCCAGGCGGCAACATCAGTGGAAACGCCGCCAGCACCCCGCACAAACATAAGGCGTCGTCCAGCCGAAGTCTCCTCCCAGCCCCTGATATTCAGACGCCCACCGTGATGATCATCGTGACAGCGGGCACAGAGACACACAAGATTTCCCGCCTCATCACCTCCTCCTTCCGCCTGAGCAACAATGTGGTGCGTCTCCAGTCGGTCCATAGAACCACATACGGCACAGGCATCCACGACGGCCCCTGCAGAGTACCGCGACTGATGCGCAGTCACATCGCCCGCCAGAGACCGCCGGATCGCCGTCGCACGTTCCAGAAAATCCGTCGGCAGATCCAGTGCACGACAGACCTCTAGGCCGTACAATGCGGAACCCGAGCCAGGCGCCAGGGACCGATCGTAGACTAGCACGTCGGTGGCTGCGTCGTAACTCACCTTGAGATGGAACGCACGAACATCAACCAGACCTGCTAGTTCATGGAGATGCGTCGCGAAGACAAACTTGGCCTTCCTACGTTCCAGGGTCTCTACGCCGGCGGCCACGAGAGCCGTGGCCGAGAGTGACTCCGTGCCCGAACAGAGCTCGTCGCCGAGCACGAGCGACCGCTCATCGGCGTGGCGGAGAATCTCGCGGAACTCGGTCATTTCTACGGCGAATGACGAGAGACCCGCCCACAGATTATCATTGGCGAGAATACGGGTGAAGATGGCCGTGAAAGGCGTGAGTCGGCAGGCCGTTGCAGGCACGGGAAATCCGGCCTGGGCGAGGACAGTACAGAGCCCGATGGCCTTCATGAGCGAGGACTTGCCACTGGCGTTCATGCCATACAGAAGCATGCCGGGACCGAGCGTCACGTTGTGACTCACATAGGGCACGGTGACCATGCGCTCAATAATGGGATGACGGAGACCGGTGATCTCAATACCATCGCCGCCAAAGGTAGGTCGGGTCCAGCGCCAATCCACTGCTAGTTGCCCCACAGTCCACGAGAGATCCAGTTCCGCACACCAGGTATCTATCGTATGCGATGCAGAACCGTGCTCTACTACTTCGGCAATCGCAGCCGACCATGCAGTCGCCCATACCGGTGTCCAGCGTAACGTCCATGCACGGTGCGCAGCCGAGAGTACGTCCAGGCCCGCTGTCTCAAGAATTGCAGAGGTCTTATACGTTGTTACACGGGCAGAGGAATCACCACCGTCGCGCAACCATGTTAGTGCCGCGGAAATCCGTCGCTTGGTTCCCGTGATCCGGAACCCACCACCCTCCGCATCATCCAGATATAACTGCTCACGGCCCCCTACAGACGACCATGTGGCACAGAGGGCCACCGCCCTCTCTCTAATAGCATGACCTTCGGCAAAGAGGGCGGCGACTTCTGCCGTGGCTTGAAAGGGCAGCGCCGTCATCGGTATTCCCTTGGCTAAGTCCATCGTTACATCAAGATTCCAGCGGTCGGCAATCCAGGCCAAGAAGCCGTCATCGGGACAGCCCAGAGCCGTCGCGGCAGCGTATGAGCGCAACAGACAGGCCATGTCATTCATGGTCGCCGTGCCGAGTACCAGACGCCGCCAGAGCCGTGAAATATCATAGAGCGATCGTAGACCACGTTCGGTAGCAACCGGCTCCCGTTTAGAGGTCGTCGCAATCAAGTCCAGACGCCGCTCTAGCTCGGCCACTGCCGTCACGGGCCGCAAAAGACGGGCGCGCATGAGACGCCGACCCGCTGCCGACCTACAGGAGTCCATGAGACTCAGAAGGCCGCGCTCGCCGACGACGCCCAGCTGCTCTAGGGCCGCATTTCCAAGACGCACTTCGCCATCGGGCACCCACGCCTCAGGCTCTCGTAAACAGCGGATTGCCGACGGCAGATGGTCGGCGGCGAAGGTCAGTAGAGCGGCCAGACACCGGCGTGCATAGGGATGTACTACACACTGTTTTGTTGTCCATTGCTTCCGCAAGACACTCTCGTCTACTGCCACAGATTCTGGTGCGAGACAGCGCACATGGGTGGTCTTACAGAGTGCCCCCAGAGACTCTGTAAGTGCCGCGGCGCCAGCACCGCCGTCTGACCAGAGTACCAGCTCTGACGGAGGATGCATACACAAGAACTGATGAAGACGATCACGGGTCGCACCTTCCGTGAACCAGATAGCGCCGGTAGCGAGGTCTAGCGCAACGACGCCCCAGTAGGCCCGCTGGAGAGCCGCGGGACCACCCATAGTCTCGGCAACACAGCCGACGAGGCGTCTCTCAGTGCCACCATCATCATAACAACCGGGTGATGAGACGTGGTCTACTATGCGACTCTCCACCCTGGTTCCCACTTTGCGCTGCTCTACAATGACTACGGTCCAGCCAGCGGCCACCAGAATACGTTCATACTTGGGAAGTGCATCCACGGGAAACCCGCCGAACAGGGTCTGGTTCGCACCCGCGAGCGTTTCTTTCAGGGTCAACTGACAGATTTCCGCCACCTCTCGCACATTACATTCGGCGCTACCCGTAGTCAGATTCTCTGTATCATAGAGTTCATAGAATCCGCCGACTTGATATAGCAGTGCTGTCCGTGGTCCATAGGCATCGCGTTGCGGCTTCCAGGCTTCTGCGTATTTCGCATACATTACCTGACAGATGGACGATGCCTTTAACTAGTAGGCCAACGTTATATGCCGGTTCCTTTGCATTCTCTCCTAAATCTCGCTTAAATAGCGTTAAAAACTTCCCGATCATTAATAATATGCCTACCTTTAATGTCCTTATTGCTACCATTGGCAAACCAGAGTTACAGCAAATGCTTGATTCGCTATCTCCACAGTTAGATACACATGATTGTGTGACAATCGTCTTCGATGGTCATCTGGAAATACCGTCATTTAATTTTGATAATTTTAAGTGCCCTGTAAAATTATTTAATGAACCGGTAGCACTTGGGTTTTGGGGGCATGGAATTCGTAATAAATATGCACCACTTCTTGAGAACCGTGATTTTATAATGCATGCCGATGATGATGATATATATACTGATTTTGCATTTAGTAAGTTGAGACAGCAATGTGCTGATACTACAATTCTTTATATTGGACAAATGCAACGTGTTGGGATTCGTAAGTATCTAGTTATACTTCCGACAATACAACAAATAAAAGTTGGACAAGTGGGAACACCTATGGGTATAATCCCGTATAAACTGAATACTGAAGGTACGTGGAGTCTTTATCATGGTGGGGATGGTGAATTTTATATGCAAATATCTAAAAATATACCAGTTGTATTTTTAGATATATTGATATATATAGTAAAACCATCTAGTCCATTTTTAGTTCGTGAACACCCTTAAGCAGCGTCTTGACTAGCGCAATGGGCACGGTGGCACTCCTCTCGGGACGGATCAGATTCGCAGCAACGGCCTTGATGCGTGCCTGTGCATCGGACAGATTATCAATGGTCTCAAGGACAGACTGGCGTCGCCGCTGGGTCTTTCGGGTATTATCTATGACCATGGAAATACGCTTGGGCCGGAAGGCCTTGCGTGTCTTGACTTTGACTATCTTTTTCTTGGGCACGAGAATTATAGGCACCGGTTTTGGAGTCGGAGTCGGCGCACGGATAACCATGGGCTCTTTTATCACAGAATCTTTGTCATTGGATTCTTTACGCTTGCGACGAGACCGCCCTTTTACCTTGACATCCATAACAACCTCCTTTTCATCCATCCCTATTATAGGCACAGTTATAGGCTAAAGACTGAACACCCAAAACAATAGGTTTCGATGAAAGTTGACTCAATCGGCTCTGATGGATCATCAGTAATGAAGCCCAACTCATACAAAAACCTCTTAGGGCTCTACTTTGATCAACATGATAAACGGCAGATCGTATATCACCAAATCTCATCATTCAATCATTTCATGAATGTTGAGATTCCGCAGACCATTCTGCGTTCTTGCCCCGTTCGTGTGACAGGCTCACCGGATCTTAATCTGACCGGCACCACGCGTGCGGCCGCCGGCACTGCCGGCACCGCCATCCGTGTGAGTATTGAAGACACCGATGAGCCGCTGCCCGAGGTCAATACCAGACCACGCGAGGTTGAGGCCTGTATTGAGTTCGCGAATGTCCAGATTCGCAAGCCCACCATCTTTGAGAACAACGGCGCGGTCACACCCATGTATCCCAACGATGCCCGTCTCCGTAATCTGACGTATGCCGCGCCGGTGTATACGGACATCATCGCGACCTTTACGATGAAGACACCCGTAGAGGGCGGCGAGCCAGTAGTGACCGTGGCGCGACGCACGCTGCCCCACGTCCAAATCGGTCGCGTGCCCGTGATGGTCGGCAGCACATACTGTCTCCTGTCGGACACACCCGAGAAGACGCCCCGTGAGCTCGGCGAGTGCAGCGAGGACATCGGTGGCTACTTCATCATCCAGGGCGGCGAGCGCGTGATTATTAGTCAGGAGCGCATGTCAGAGAACGTGCCCTTCGTGTTCCGCAATAACAAGGTCCGCGGCAAGGAGGTGGAGGTCATTGACGTCAAGTCCATCGGGCCCGACAATGAGGGCGCGCCCAAGTCGCTGTCCGTCAAGATCGTCACCCACGCGCGCGCAACGATTAGTCCGGAGCACATCATTGTGACCTGTCCCCGCATTAAGGCGGAGATTCCTCTCTTTGTCATGTTCCGCGCACTGGGCATTGAGTCCGACAAGGATATTATTGAGCTCATCGCCGGTCCCGATGCCGTTGCCAGTCCCTACATTATGATTTTCCAGGAGTGTATGGAAGAGGCGTCGGATACGACGACGCAGGCGGCGGCCCATGCATGGCTCACGGCCAATCTCGGCGGCGGCGGAGGTTCCCGCGAGTCGTACTCGGCGAATACGCTGACACCGCGCTCTCAACAGACGCCAAATATGCGGGAGGTCCTCGCTGAGGAATGTCTACCCCACATTGGCGGAGCCGATATGATGTTTGAGAAGGCCTGTTATCTGGCGATGATTACCAAGAAGGTGCTTGATGTCTTTCAGGGTGCGCCCGCCGATGACCGCGATGCCTATCCCAATAAGAAGGTGGAGCTGCCCGGTAACCTCATCGGTAATCTGTTCCGCTATCTATTTAGCACCAAGGTCATCAAGGATATGAAGTCGTCGCTGACCAAGGAGATTCACAATGGGTTCTGGAAGTCCAGTGGTCGCATGGAGGACATCATCAATCCGTCAAATATCTACAAGATCCTGAAGTCCACTATTGTCACAATCGGCATGAAGTCGGCGCTGGCCACGGGCAACTTCGTCGGCGGCAAGATGGGCACCAAGGCGGGCATCAGCCAGGTCATGAATCGTCTGACCTATCTGTCGGGCATCAGCCACTTGCGCCGCCTATCTACGCCTATTGAGAAGACGGGCAAGCTTCTGGCGCCCCGCAAGCTCCACGCCAGCCAATACGGCTTCGTCTGCCCCGCCGAGACACCAGAGGGTCACGCAGTCGGCGTGGTGAAGAATCTGAGTAGCACGGCACTTGTGAGCCTGCCCATCTCGCCGGAGCCCATCGTGTCCATGCTGTATACGGTGATGGGCATGCGCAATCTGGGCGACGTGTCACGTGCAGCGCTCTTCACGCATGTGCGTGTGTTTATCAACGGTGCATGGATTGGTGTGCTGGATGTGGATGCGGCGACAGCTGTGGCCGCTGTCGCCACACTCCGCAAGGCGAAGCGGTCCGGGCGCATTCATCCGCACACGAGCATCGCCTACAAGACGGCGCGGCGCGAGATTTGGATCAATACGGAGGGCGGCCGTCTGCTGCGTCCTCTGTTTCATGCGGCGGCCATTCGCGAGATTCTGGCCACCGGCGTCGCGCCGCACTTCTTAACAAACGGTAGCGGCACATGGAACAAGGTGCTCCAATGGACCTCGCCGACCGGTCACAGTCTCATTGAGTACATTGATCCCATAGAGACCGAGAATGCGTACATCGCCATGACGATGACCAATATCACGGCTGAGCACACACACATGGAGATTCATCCCAGCACCATGCTAGGAACCATGGCCTCCAATATTCCCTTTCCTGACCACAATCAGGCACCGCGTAACTGCTACCAGAGTGCGATGGGCAAGCAGGCGATGGGCATCTATGCCCTCAACTATCATGAACGCATGGACACCATGTCCAATATGCTGTGGTATTCGTCGGTGCCGCTCGCATCGCCCTACATGAGCCGCTTTTACAGGGCTCAGTCCATGCCATCGGGCTTCAATATAGTCGTCGCTATCGCCACCTATGGTGGCTATAACCAGGAGGACTCCATTATGATTAATCGGGCGTCGCTGGACCGTGGTCTGTTCCGCTCGGAGTTTTACCGCACCTACAAGGATGAGGAGAAGAAGAACCAGGCGAGCGGCGAAGAGGAGCGCTTCTGCCGCCCCAATCCGCTGACGACGCGGCATATGAAACTCGCGAATTACGGCAAGCTGGGACCCGATGGCATTGTGCCCGAGAACACGTATGTGACCCAGGACGATGTTCTGATTGGGAAGGTGGCACCAATCAGGCTGCGCGGTGCGGATGGCGCGGCTATGGCGGGCATTAATCACGCGGCACTCCAGGCAATGTCCAGCGTTGCAGCGGCGCAGGCCGTGGAGGCTGCGGGCGGCAAGCGCTATCGTGACTCAAGCAAGCTCATGCGCACGAATGAGGCGGGCTATGTGGACCGCATCTATCGTGGTCAGAATGGCGAGGGCTACTCGTTCGTCAAGATTCGCGTGCGCGAGGAGCGCGTGCCGGAAATCGGTGACAAGTTCTCGTCGCGCCACGGTCAGAAGGGCACCTGTGGTCTGATCCTCGCACCTGAGGACATGCCGCAGACGGCGAGTGGTATCGTGCCGGATATCATCATTAATCCGCACTGTATTCCGAGCCGCATGACGATCGCCCAGCTCCTGGAGACTGTGCTAGGTCGTCTGGGTTGCGAGGCGGGGTTTCTGGGAGATGCTACGCCCTTTAATGCAGCCATGTCGGCGGAGGGCGTAGCCCGCGAGTTGGTCGCACGGGGCCTGGAGCCGTATAGTAACGAGGTGCTGTATTGCGGCTACACGGGCAAGCAGATGCCGACGAACATCTTCATGGGGCCGGTCTTCTATCAGCGCCTGAAGCACATGGTGGCGGACAAGATTCACTCGAGGGCCACAGGGCCGCTGGTTATGTTGACCCGGCAGCCGGCCGAGGGACGGGCCCGTGATGGCGGCTTGCGTTTCGGTGAGATGGAGCGCGATGTCATGATCGCGCATGGGGCAACGGCATTCTTAAAGGAGCGCATGATGGAGGCCTCTGACAACTTTGAGGTCCACGTGTGTAAGGGCTGCGGTCTCATCGCCGTGGCGAACGCGGAGCGGAATATCTGGCAGTGTACGGGCTGCGGCAACACGACGGACTTCAGCCAGGTGCGAATCCCCTACGCCTATAAGCTCTTCTTACAGGAGTTGGAGTCTATGAATATCTGTAGTCGTATCTTGCCGGAAAGTAGACTAAGGTCTTTAACAGACGCTGCCCGTTAAAACGTTGCATCGGCAGTGAAGTAGCACTGGCGCCGAATTAGCCGCCGGGCCTTTGCCGATATCAGCGGAATAGCGTAGGGTTGATACATGACCGACAATTCCACCGTAAATCCCAGTGATGGTGTTCGCGTGATTAGATCAAAGTTGCGACTGCGTCGTCGCCGCATCCAAACAAATCCGGCCGCAACATGAGCATCCAGAGCACCAGGTGCCGCTAGTGCCTGTGTATCAATAATCTTCCTCCGAAAACGGTCGGCGTAGCTCATACTATAATAGACCCCACTGGTTTTTAGGTTGTCAATCTGCACAATCATACAAAAAAATGAAAAACCTTAAGTATAAATGGAGTGTTCTAGACCCGGTTGCCCGCTTTTACGGCATCCTAATCCGGCCAATAATGGGGGGACACATTGCTGTGCCGCGTGTAAACGTACTGGGGGCCACGGGCCACTGTGCAGACAAATATCCCTAGAAGAGAAGAAGAGAAAGAAGAAGAAGACGACGAAGGCAACGTCAACGACTACGAAGGCTACGACTGCTCCGGCAACGACTGCTCCGGCAACGACTGCTCCGGCAACGACTGCCCCGACGACCCTGCTGCCCGTGGTGACGCGTACTAGCGATTCTGGTACTACTCAAACGTTTTATGTAAAAGCAGGTCAAACGATTACAGTTACATTGTTTGCGGAGTGGAATTTTTCACAAAACTTTCAAAATCCCGGCATTTTTCCAGGCTCTAATTGTAAGTTTACATATACATATCCCGCTAATGGTACTATTGTATTATCGAATAAAGATATGGCAAAGAATGCAGTTTGCATTGCTACTATGGGCACTACCTCAGTATCGGTGCCACGAAATGGCAACATGACGGCAGCCGCTCCAACAATTGTAGGTAGTGTAGCTATGGAATGGCAAAATGCCCCAACTGCAGAGTACACCGCTTTGTTAAGTGTCCTAGCACAGAGATCTCTTTCCGGCGGCGGCGGATATTGGGAGGTTTATGGACGCCTTTCCAACACCCCTTAATGCATATAAGACCTGTAAGACAAGTGGACACCCCGTATTTACAACTAAGCAGTACACATTTTAATTCTATGTTAGTATTAAAATGCAGTGTTCGCGTTCCGGTTGCCCATTTTTACGGCATCCTAATCCGGCCAATAATGGGGGGACACATTGCTGTGCCGCGTGTAAACGTACTGGGGGCCACGGGCCACTGTGCAGACAAATATCCCTAGAAGAGAAGAAGAAGAAGAAGAAGAAGACGACAACGAAGGCAACGACAACGACTACGAAGGCTACGACAACGACTACGAAGGCTACGACAACGACTATAAGGGTAACGACTGCTCCTACGACTGCTCTGACGACTGCTCCGACTACTGCTCTGACGACTGCTCCGACTACTGCTCTGACGACTGCTCCGACTACGATAGCCCTGCCCCCATTGCCCATGGTGGAGCGTAATAGCGACTCTAGCAACAATGGCAGTTCTAAAACATTATATGTGAAAGCAGGTGAAACGATTACGGTTGCACTGTTTGCGCAGACGATTTTATGGCTGAGCACCGCCTACGGCACCTTACCAGGCATATATCCAGGATCCAGTTGTCAGTTTACATATACATTTCCGAATAATGGTACTATTGTATTAAACAATAAGAATACTAATGATCTTGATAGTTGTACTGCTACTATGGGCACTACCTCAGTAACGGTGCGACCAAATAATTCTTATAGTCAAACAGCTCCAACAATTGTAGGTAGTGTAACTATGATATGGCAAAATAATGTTCCGTCAGGTTATAGCAGTATTCCAAAAATCCTATTAGACAGAAGGGATCAAGGCGGATTTTGGGAAGTTTATGGGCGCACTTCCGAAACCCCTTAATGCATATAGGACCTGTAAGACAAGTGGACTCCCCGTATTTACAACTACGCAGCCCACATTTTAATTCTATGCTAGTATTATAAAATGCAGTGTTCCAGACCCGGTTGCCCATTTTTACGGCACCCTAATCCGGCTAATAATGGAGGGACCCATTGCTGTGCCGCGTGTAAACGTACGGGGGGCCACGGGCCAATGTGCAGACAAATATCCCTAGAAGAGAAGAAGAAGAAGAAGAAGAAGACGACAACGAAGGCAACGACAACGACTACGAAGGCAACGACTACAACGACTACAATGGTAACTACGTTTAAAAGTAATCAATATCCTAATGGGAGCAATCAAACATTCAATATACCTGCAAATAAAACGGTTACGGCAACGCTATTTTGTCAGTCGGTTAAGTTTTTTAACTTTGGTTTAGGAATGTGGCAAACATCCCGGGGGGCAACGAAACAGTTTTCATTCCAGTATGGCTTTCCTGGTACAATCGTATTAAATAATTCTGCAGATGGTAGTTGTACTGCTACAATGAGTTTTATTTCGCCTCCACCATTTCCCGGTGGCACTGGTAGTACATTTACAGCTGTAGTACAATCTAAACAATATCAATACCCTATAGCCGGTATTACACTGATTTCAGGAAATGCTGCTGTTGCGGTAACAACGATATGGGACACACCTCCCAATACACAATATTACGATTCTATTATAAATGATCTAAATACACTTGCCGCTACTAATCCAGTTGGTTACTGGGAATTCACGTATAACTAACGTCAGATATTAACATAATTTGAAGGTACACATTTTAATCCTATGCTAGTATTAAAATGCAGTGTTCGCGTTCCGGTTGCCCGTTTTTACGGCACCCTAATCCGGCAAATAATGGAGGGACCCATTGCTGTGCCGCGTGTAAAAGTACTGGGGACCACGGATCACTGTGCAGACAAATATCCCTAAAAGAGAATAGGAGGAAGAAGAGGACAACGACAACAACGGGCCCATCAACTACGGGTCCAACTACGAAGGCGACAACGACAACGGGTCCGACGACAACGGGTCCAACGACAACAATGACAACGGGCCCAACGACAACGACAACGGCTCCGACGACAACGGGTCCGACAACGGGTCCGACGACAACAATGACAACGGGCCCAACAACGACAACGAGTCCGACGACAACGACGATTGCACCGACGATTGCACCGACGATTGCACCGACTACGAAAGCCCGGTTGCCAGTGATAAAGTGTACTAGCGATTCTGGTACTGTTCAAACGTTTTATATGAGAGCAGATGATATGATTAAGTTTACACTGTGTGCGGAGTGGAATTTTTCATTATCCCCTCCAGGCATTTTTCCAGGCTCTGCTTTTTCGTTTATATATAACAATCCCTTTGATTATAGTATTACATTATCGAATAAAGATATGACAAAGAATGCAGCTTGCATTGCCACTTACACTGTCAGCCCGCTTTATGACCCTCGTTTTCCGGGTCCGATCACCAATTCAGTATGGGTGCCACGAAATAGCAGCATGACGCTAGGACCTCCATTGACGTATATTGGAGGTACCATTGAACAATACCCGATCTGGCACAACTACAAGCCGGCAGAATTAACCACCGATATTGTAGAAAAATTATTTAGGAGAGCTCCTAACGGCGGCGGCGGATATTGGGAAATTGAAGGACGCATTACCGACAACCCTGCATTATTATAGGACCTGTAAGAAAAGTGGACTCCCCCGTATTTACAACTACGCAGCCCACATTTTAATCCTATGCTAGTATTAAAATGCAGTGTTCGCGTTCCGGTTGTCCGTTTTTACGGCACCCTAATCCGGCTAATAATGGAGGGACCCATTGCTGTGCCGCGTGTAAGCGTACGGGGGGCCACGGGCCAATGTGTAGACAAATATCGCTAGAAGAGAATAGGAGGAGGAAGAAAGAAGAGGAAGAGAAAAAGAAGAAGAAGAAGGGGAAGGCGACTACAACGAAGCCGGCAACGACTACAACGACTACAATGGTACCTATGTTTAAGAGTAGTCAATATCCTAATAGGAGCAATCAAACATTCAATATACCTGCAAATAAAACAGTTACGGTAACGCTATTTTGTCAGTCAATTAATTTTTATAATTATAGTTCTGGACGGCGTCAAACATCTCCAGGTTCAGCAATACAGTTTTCATTCAAGTATAATATTCCTGGTACAATCACATTAAATAATGCGTTATTAACTATTGATTCAAATGGTTTTTGTACTGCTACAATGAGTTACGCTAATTCTACTGGAATATATAGCGCTATAGTAAACACTGAACAATATAAGTGGCCTTCCCCCGGTTATACAACAATTTCAGGAAATGTGGCTAGTGGGGTAACAACGATATGGAACACACCTCCCAATACACAATATTACACCAATATTGTAAATAATCTTAACACGGCTGCCGATGAATTAGATCCAGTTGGTTATTGGGAATTTGCTTATAACTAATGCCAGATATTAAAAGTATTTTGTATCACCATAAGTTGAACAATTCATTTTAATTCTATGCTAGTATTAAAATGCAGTGTTCGAGGCCCGGTTGCCCGTTTTTACGGCATCCCAATCCGGCAAACAATGGGGGAACCCATTGCTGTGCCGCGTGTAAGCGTACGGGGGGCCACGGGCCAATGTGCAGACAAATATCCCTAGAAGAGCATAAGAAAAAGAAGAAGAAGAAGACGACAACCAAGGCGACTACCAATGCAACAACGACAACAAAGGCAACAACCAATGCAACAACGACAACGAAGGCAACAACCAATGCAACAACCAATGCAACAACGAATGCCAATGCAACAACGAATGCCAATGCAACAACGAATGCCAATGCAACAACTATTGCTAATACGACAACTATTTCTAATACGACAACTATTTCTAATACGACAACCAATCCGACAACCAATCCGACAACCAATCCGACAACCAATGCGACAACCAATGCGACTACCAATGCGACTACCATTGCGACTACCAATGCGACAACCAATGCACCAATACCATGGCCTCCGGTAAACGTAGTACGGAATAGCGGCGTATTTGTATCACCGATATACAGTACGCCCACAAAGGCTTATTTCCAATTTTTTTATACTGGTACAATATCCAGTACGCTTGATTGCTCTGGAGTCTTAGTTAGTACAGGTAAAAATGGGCAATTAAATTCGGGCGGTAACTCTGGTGGAATGATACCTATTGACATACGTGCTAATATCTCTTATTCGTATAATATTGATGCTAACAGCGGTATTGCTGATAACAATAAAATAATAACTACTAATTCTACTAATTTAGCTTCTGGTAGTTTAACTAATACCAAAGGGGAAGATAATTTTTTTGGAAAGGGCCTGGGGGGGGCCAGTGATGGAGTAGGATATAGTGGCTCTGGATATGGAGCAGGTGGCGCTGGTGGGGCATATTATTATGGTGGTGGCGGAGGTGGGTTTGATCCTAATGCCTACTATGGTTTAGCGGCAAATACAATAACGGGGGTACCTGTAAGTAAAACGGGCGCTGGCTCTGGATTGGGTGTATCTGGAGTATTTTTTTTAGAACTAACCAAGCCGTAGATCAGCAGTTTGAACAACACATTTTAATTCTGTACTAGTATTAAAATGCAGTGTTCGAGACCCGGTTGCCCGTTTTTACGGCATCCCAATCCGGCCAATAATGGGGGAACCCATTGCTGTGCCGCGTGTAAGCGTACGGGGGGTCACGGGCCAATGTGCCGACAAATATCCCTAGAAGAGCATAAGAAGAAGAAGAAGAAGAAGACAACCACAACCAAGGCGACTACCAAGGCGACGACCAAGGCGACAACCAATGCGACAACCAATGCAACAACGAATGCGACAACCAATGCAACAACCAATGCGACAACCAAGGCGACTACAAACACGAACACGACCCCAGCACCACTATGGCCTCCTACGGCAGTAGTAATGTATGACGGCTCATATATACAACCTGTATACCTTACAGCAACAAAGGCGTATTTCCAAATTCTTAATAGCGGTACAGTATCAAGTAGGCTTAATGGTGTGGGAGTCTTAGTTAGTAGGGGTAGGGATGGAAATAATGTCACGGGCATGGGTAGCGCTTCTGGTGGAATGATACCTATTGATATAAGTGCAAATATCTCTTATACATTAGAAATCAGTACGAACAGCTCTATTACAAATGGAACTAGAATAAGAGCTACTAATTCTACAAATTCTGTTTTCGGTGGATCAAATCAAGGCTACGGAGCTGATAATGGATTTGGCAAGGGCATGGGCGGAGGGCCCGGCATCGGTTGGGCTAAAAGCGGTTCTGGATATGGAGCAGGTGCCGGTGGTGGATACGCTTCCAATTTTTTTGGTGGTGGCGGAGGTGGGTTTGACCCTAATGTCTACTATAATTTACCAAGAGTATCAGGAGTACCTGCAGATCAGCCGAGCCCATTACAGGATGTACCTGTAAATGACACCCCCCTCCCCCCTACCTCTGGCAACGCGAACGTGGTTGCTCCTGGTAAACCAGGAGTGTTATTTTTAGAACTAACCAAGCCGTAGATCAGCAGTTTGAACAACACATTTTAATTCTGTACTAGTATTAAAATGCAGTGTTTGAGACCCGGTTGCCCGTTTTTACGGCACCCCAATCCGGCAAATAATGGGGGAACCCATTGCTGTGCCGCGTGTAAACGTACTGGGGGCCACGGGCCAATGTGCAGACAAATATCCCTAGAAGAGCATAAGAAGAAGAAGAAGCGGAAGACGACAACGAAGGCAACGACAACGACAACGACAACGAAGGCAACAACAACGACAACAAAGGCAACAACAACGACAACGACAACGAAGGCAACAACGAATGCCCCGACAACGTCAACGCAGTCTACGCAGGCAACTACGACCACGCAGTCTACGCAGGCAACTACGACCACGCAGGCTACGCAGGCAACTACGAAGGCAACTACGCTGGCAACTACGCAGGCAACTACGCAGGCAACTACGCAGGCAACTACGCAGGCAACTACGACCACGCAGGCTACGCAGGCAACTACGCAGGCAACCACGCAGGCAACTACGCAGGCAACCACGCAGGCAACCACGCAGGCAACTACGCAGGCAACTACGCAGGCAACCACGCAGGCAACTACGCAGGCAACTACGCAACCAACAGCAATAACGACTACGACAACGACTACGACAAAGCAGCCAACAACAACCAAGACACAAATAGCGTATGCGTGGCCTCCGATGGACGTAGTACAGCTTAACGGCGCAAATATATCGCCGGTATACCATGATAACAAAAATGCGTATTTCAGAATTCTTGATACTGGTGCCCTAGTAAGCAGTAGGGTTGATTGTATTGGAGTCTTAGCTAGTAATGGTAATGACTCTGTAGATCCCACATCAGGCAGTGTCGCTGGTGGCAACTCAGGTGGTATGATCCCTATTACTTTAGAAGCAAGTATCACTTATCAGACACGCCCCAGTTTTGCCTCTATTTTAAATCTGACTACAAATATATCACAAGCTACTGCTTCTACAAATGTTGCGTTGGGTGGTGGAAAAGCCACTGTTTACGGTAATGACCAGGACAGGGACGGCGCCGATAATGTATTTGGTAAAGGCAAAGGGGGTGTTAGATCTGGTGGAGGGTTTCAAGGAGCTAGCGGCTCGGGGTATGGAGCAGGTGGCGGTGGTGCATATTTCTCAGGCTCAGGCATCAACCCATGTGGTGGCGGAGGTGGGTTTGACCCTAATGTCTACTATAATTTACCGAGAGTAGCAGGAGTACCTGTAGATCAGCCGAGCCCAATACAGGATGTACCTGTAAGTGATAGGACCCTCAACGGCCCAGGTGGGGCCGGTAAACCAGGAGTGTTGTTTTTACAACTAATCCGGCCGTAGATCAGCAAGTGTGAACAATTCATTTTTAATTCTATGCTAGTATTAAAAATGCAGTGTTCGCGTTCCGGTTGTCCGTTTTTACGGCATCCTAATCAGGCCAATAATGGGGGGACCCATTGCTGTGCTGCGTGTAAACGTGCAGGGGGCCACGGGCCAATGTGCAGACAAATATCTCTAGAAGAGCATAGGAGGAGGAAGAAGAAGAAGAAGGCGACGACGCAGGCGACCACGCAGGCAACCACGCAGACCACGCAGGCAACTACGGAAGCAACTACGCTGGCAACTACGCAGGCAACTACAACCACGCAGGCAACCACAACCACGCTAGCCACAACAACGCTAGCCACAACAACGGAGGAAACCACGCTAGCGACAACGCAGGCGACCACAACAATGGAAGCAACCACAACAACGCAGGCGACCACGCAGGCAACCACGCTAGCCACAACAATGGAAGCAACCACAACAACGCAGGCGACCACGCAGGCAACCACGCTAGCCACAACAATGGAAGCAACCACAACAACGCAGGCGACCACGCAGGCGACCA